>Ga0315336_1002136_pt1 | contig 32142 bp, 26 predicted proteins | sample ASW5metaG_FD_204512 | JGI IMG/M metagenome (GOLD analysis project Ga0315336, IMG submission 204512) | Ammonia-oxidizing marine archaeal communities from Monterey Bay, California, United States - ASW #5 | ecosystem: Environmental > Aquatic > Marine > Intertidal zone | place: USA: California...
TCGAAGCCGAGTTCCTCGGCCAATTCGACTTCTTCGATAAATTCCTTGAAAACTTGAGCCTGCGGTATCGTGCCAAATTCGCTGAACAAATACATCATGCCGAAACGCATGGCATCCTCCTCAATGAAATTCAAAACCCATTAATTCACTGAAAAGCACACCATTATTTTCGCCAGGGGTCGTTGATATAAGTCAATCAGCAATTAGATCTCGACGCGATCGACCAGGCCGGCACCGCGCGAGGCCATAAAGTAGAGCCCCATGTGATGGGTCGGCATTTGCGGATGGCTCGCCACCTTAGCCAGCCCGAGTTCCTCCGCGACCGGCCGTGGCAGGTCGTAGGTGGCGCAGCCCTGGGCATAGACCATGATGTCGCCGATCTCTGCCGCCAGGCCGTGGTTGCGGGCCGACAGCATGGTCAGCACGAAATCCATGACGCAGATGTCGGTACAGATGCCGACCACCAGCAGGTTGGATATCCCATTGGCTTTGATCCAGTCGACCACGGCGTTGGAGCCGTCGGGCCGCGTGGCACCGATGTAGCCGTTGATGCAATCCTTGCGGACCAGCGTCGCGTTAGTGTCGTGCTCCAGCCATTTGAGTTCCGCTACCAGCTCTTCCTCGCCGGTGCCGACCTCGCAGTGCGGCGGATAGGGCGGCTCTGGCTTGCCGGGTTCGTGGGTGTCGAGGAAGGCCAGGATCGGCATCGATCGGCGGCTGAACGCGCGAGCGATGCGGTCGGTCTCGGCGATCATTGTGGCGACTTGATCGTTCGGCGTCGGCGGCGCCAAATTGCCGCCGCCAATCGCCGCAAATCCGTTCACTTCATCGACGATCACCAGGCCGTATCCGCCGCTGTCGCCGCGCAGATCGAGGCTCGAGGGGGCGATCGGCATGGCTTCGGCAAGTGCTGCGGTCAAGCTGTCCGAGTCCGTGGACATATCGTTCATCGCTGAAATCCTCCGGCAATTTCACCCAGTATAACAAGGCTTGCCGCCGCGGTCGCCCTTGCGGCAGCGGGCAATTCCGCTTAATCAAATCCAATAGCGAGGGAGGTGCGACCGATGACAACGTGGATGGAAACCTATCGCGGGGTGGTCAACCCGTGGGAATGCGACATCGTCGAGCATTTCACCGTCGCCTATTATTTCGACCGCTTCGGCGACGCGACCCTGGCGCTGATGGACGCGTTCGGCGTCGGCCCGAGCCACATCAAAACGACACGACGGGCCTGCGCGACGGTAGGCTGCAATGTGAGTTACCAGCGCGAATTGCGGGTCGGCGATGTCTTCCACATCGAAAGCGCCATCACCGAGGTCGGCGACAAGGTCTTGAAAGCCGGTCACCGGGTTATCGATTCGGTGACCGGCGAGACCGTCACCACCCTGGACCAGACCCTGGTGCATTTTGATGTGGACGCCCGCAAGGCGTTGCCGTTCGTGCCGGAATTGCGTCAGCGTTTTGAAGCCGCCTGTATCGACTGGCAGCCACCGGACATGCCGGCGCGGCCCGAAAGCGATGATCTGGACAGGTTCATGCCGGCTTTTCGAGATACCACCAAGCCGTGGGAAGTTGACGCCCTCGGCCATATCGGCTTTCAGTTCTATGTCCATCGCTTTTCCGCCGCCAGCGCCCAGGTCCAGGCGGCCATGGGCCTGACCCCGGCCTTCATGCGCGAGCAGCGCCGCGGCATGTCCACGTTCGAGTTCCAACTTAAGTTTTTCCGTGAATTGAATGCCGGCGACCTGGTCGCCGTGCGCGCCGCCGTCACCCACCTCGGTGGCTCGTCATTTAGTTTCTTGCACAAGATGATTAATCTACAGACCGGCGACGTTGCTGCAAGCCTCAGCCAGTTCGCCGTGCTGTTGGACCTGGATGCCCGGCGCCCGACCCGCCTGCCCGACACGGTGCGTGAACAGGCGGAGCCGCTTATGGTAGCGGTTACGTCATGATTATCGACCGCGTCGCCGTCACCTTGCTGCGGGTTCCATTCGCCGAGCCGCCTAAAATCGGTTTCCTCGCCGTCGAGAACCGCGAGGTGGTGGTGGTCGAGATCACCACCACCTCGGGCCTTACCGGCATGGGTTACCTGATGCCTTTGGGCGGTGGCCTGGCCACCATCGGCCGCTGCATCGAGGAGATGGTCGCGCCGCGTCTGATCGGCCGTGATGCCACGGAAATTGAAGGCATCGGTACGGACCTTTGGAAGTTGACTTACATGGTCGGTCGCATGGGTGTCACCCAGTTCGCCATATCGGCGATCGACATCGCGCTTTGGGATTTGCTCGGCAAGCACGCCGGGTTGCCGCTGCATCGACTTTGGGGCAGCAGCCGCACGGAAATTCCGGCCTACGGCAGCGGCTGCTGGCGCGGCCTCGGCGGCGCCGGCATGATCGAAAAGGCCGAGGCGTACGTGGATCAGGGATTTGATGCGATCAAAATGCAGGTCGGCCACCTCTATGACCGCCACCAGGATGCCCGCCACGTCGCCGACATGCGCACGGCCCTGGGTCCGGAGATCGAAATATTGGTGGACGCCAACATGGCGTTCACGGCGGACGATGCCATTCATCTCGGCCGGGCGCTCGACAAAAGCGACATCTATTGGCTGGAAGAGCCGGTCGTCGCGGAGAATTTCGCCGGCTATCGCCACGTCGCCCAGGCCCTCGACACGCGCATCGTCGGCGGCGAAAACCATTTCACGCGCTATGACTTGCGCCCGTTGATCGAAGCGCCGGAAATCCCGATCCTGCAGCCGGACATGATGCGCGGCGGTTTGACCGAAATGCGCAAAATTGCCGCCATGGCCGAAGCCCATGGCAAGACCCTGGCGCCGCATCTGTTCCACGAGCTTATGGTCCAGGTGCTGGCATCGATTCCCAACGCCCATTGGGCCGAGTATCTGGATTTCATGGACGATCTCTGGATCGACCCGGTGATGCCTGAGGCCGGCAGCCTGACCGTACCGGAACGACCCGGCCACGGCCTCGCCTTCAAGCCGGAAATCCTGAAGGACCATGCAATTGACGGCTAGATTGGTCGCCGGCTGGAAAAAGTGTCCGTCGTCACATTTTTCACAGTTTGGCATGTCGATACGCCATACATGATTGCGATCGCGGTGCGACGCGGCTTGTGTGTTTGCCGCGACACGCTAATATCGACTAAAGGCTAATATTCCAAGCAAGAACTTCATAGGGAGTTGGAGATGACTACAGAAAGCAAGAATCCGGAAACGGTCGTACTGCATGCGGGCTACCGGGCCGATCCGACAACCGGGGCGGTGGCGGTACCAATATACCAGACCACGTCCTATCAGTTCCAAGACACCGACCACGCCTCGCGCTTGTTTGCGCTGGAGGAGCTTGGTTTCATCTATACCCGCATCATGAATCCGACGCAGGACGTCTTGGAACAACGCCTCGCTGCGCTCGATGGCGGCGTCGCCGCCCTGGCCGTCGGTTCCGGACAGGCGGCGTCGGCGCTGGCGCTGCAGAACCTCGCCTGGACCGGCGACAACGTCGTCAGTTCCACCGACCTTTACGGCGGCACATGGAACCTGTTCAACAACACATTGCGTCAACAAGGCATCGAGGTGCGGTTTGTCGATCCGGCCGATCCGGAAGCCTTCCGGCGGGCGACGGACGACCGGACCCGGGCTTATTACGCCGAAACTCTGCCGAACCCGAAGCTGACGGTCTTTCCGATCAAAGAAGTGGCCGACATCGGCAAGGAATACGGCATCCCCTTGATTATGGACAACACCGCCTCGCCGATGATTTGTCAGACCTTCGAGCATGGCGCCGCGATCAACGTTTATTCCTTGACCAAGTATATCGGCGGCCATGGCAATTCCATTGGCGGCGCCATTGTCGATTCCGGCCAATTCGATTGGGAAGCCCACCCGGAACGCCAGCCGGCGCTGAACACGCCCGATCAGAGCTATCACGGCGCGGTTTGGGTTGAGGCGGTAAAACCGCTCGGCCCGATCGCCTACATTCTTCGGGCGCGCGCGACGTTGTTGCGCGACATCGGCTCGCCGATCAGCCCGCACAACGCCTTTTTGTTCCTGCAGGGCCTGGAGACCTTGCCGCTCAGGATGCGCGAACATTGCCGCAACGCCGCCGCCGTCGCCGAATATCTGAACGGCCACGACAAGGTGGAAACAGTAATTCACCCCAATAACCAAACCGGCGAATTGAAGCGCCGCTCCGATACCTACATGAAAGGTGGCCTCGGTGGCTTGTGCGGCTTTGAGCTCAAAGGCGGTCGCGAGGCCGGCCGGGCCTTCATTGACGCTTTGAAGATGTTCTATCACGTCGCCAATATTGGCGATTCTCGCAGCCTGGCGATCCATCCGGCATCGACGACCCATTCGCAACTGACGCCGGAAGAACAGCTGCAGACCGGTGTTACCGACGGCTACGTCCGGCTTTCGGTCGGTATCGAGCATATCGACGACATCATCGCCGATCTCGACCAGGCGCTGGCGTCGATCTAGTGAAAATGGTCGTCGTTACGGCGACCAAATCAATGACCGCATGACGTAATCCGGTGTGCGGTCCGGGTGGCCGGCGGCGATTTCGGCCACCCGCCGGCCGAGTTCCTTGTCGGTGGTTGCCGACCGGCAGGCGTCGGCGTGTATCCCGTTGGTCACCAGCAGGGTCTTGAACCCGGCCCGTTGCCCGCCGACGACATCATGGTCCAGCGAATCGCCGATGGCGAGGACTCGGTCGTTTGGAACGTCGTCTAACGCCGCTTTGACCGCGTCATAGACCGCTTTGAACGGTTTGCCGACGTAGTCGATATGGCCGCCCATTGCCGCATAGCGCGCTGCCAGCAGGCCGGGATTGACGGTCAGGCCGTCTTCGGTGACGCCGTGGCTGTCCGGGTTCGAACATACCATGTCGAGTTCGAGGGCGCGCCAGCGCTTCAGCAACGGGTTCAAATCGGCGATGCGGGCGTCGTCGTCGAGGCCGGCCAGCAACACGAAGTCGGCATCTTCCGGCGCGTCGACGGCGACGAGGTCGATGCCGTCGATCGGGCTCTGGTCGCCGCCGCGGCTCAACAACTGGCAGCGCCGGCCGTGACGTTCAAGGTAACCGGTCACGTCGCCTTCAAAGCTTTGCCACAAGACTTCGCCGGAGGTAATGAGCGTGCCCACGTGACGGTCGGACAGGCCAAACCGGGTCAGGCGCTCGCGATTGTAGGCTACGCGTTTACCGGAGTTCGACAACACTACGGTCTTGGCGCCGCGATTGGCCATGGCCTCCAGGCTTTCGAGTACGCCGGGGTAGAGCCGGGCGCCGTCATGCAACACGCCCCATTGATCGAGCACGTAGGCGTCGAATCGGTCGGCAATTCCCTCAAGACCGGTCAGCGGCCGCGGCATAATTTTATATTCCCCTATCCGGTCAGAATACGGCGCTTCAGGGGGAATGAAAGGGCCTTATTGGACCAAATCGATTCGGCTTCTCTCGTCGACGCGGTGGCGCAGTGACAAAACCGTCATGCCTTTTGCTTGCAATGTGGCGAGGACCGGGTCCGGGTCGGCGCTTTCGGCAAGCCGCGCCAGGTCTTCGGTCAAGGGGTCGGGACCGGACAGCACCATGATGCGGTAAACGTAAGGGGTTTTGCGCCGGAGTGGCAGATTGACCGGCCAGGTTACCGACCGTGACAACAGGGTCCGGCCGGTCAAGCCTTCAGGCACCGCCTCGACGTTCACCAGGCGGCCGGATTCCACGGCCAGATGCAGGCCGACATAGACCGGCTTGCCGGTCGCGGTAACCGAGAATGCCAATCCGCAAAGATTGCCGGCCGTCGGACCATCGCTGGAATGGTGCTCTACGGTGATTGCTGGCTGCCGGCCGAAATGGATGCCGGCACAATGGCGGCCGTCGAGCGCGCGGCGTTCGAAAATACGCAGCCGGACCCCCGCCCTCGGCGCGATCATGTCGACACCAGGCGCGTTGGCCGTCACCACGCGCAGCGATTGCGATTGCGGCCACGTGCCAGCGACCGCCGACCGCAGGTCGGCCGCCAAGCGCCAGCCGCCCCATTCGATGCCGGCCAACATAGCGGTCGCGGCGACCAGCCCAAACAGCATGGCAGCCCACCGCCAACCCCGGTGCCGGTACGATAGCCGCAATTCCGTGGCGCCCGTAGCAGGCGCGGCACCGGCCGATGGCAAACTCAGCGCTTGCAGGATGTCTTCGGCACAAGAGACGGCTACAGGCTTGACGTTCGCCGTGGCGCCGGCTTCAGGCAAATCGCTGACATTTGCTTGCGGCAAGTAAAATACCATGGGTGCGGTGTCATTGACGGCGGCTAATTTCTCCTTGATATGGCTCACCCCGTCGACCTTGCCGTCGCAGTCGAGCCGGCCGGTCAGCATGATGACTTGATCGGCGTGCTCATGCAGTGCCGCCAGCCGTCCGTGCTTGGCCAGTGCGTGGGCAACATAAACACCGAGTTGCCAGCTTTCGCCGGTGTCGATTGGGGCAGAGAGATCGATGCGAAAGGCGCCCGGCTCGAACGGTCCAAAATCGCGCTCAATGATGCCCGAGGGCGCCTTCACGAAGGCGTCGTAGTCTTGGCTGATCGGCAGGACGCGCGTCGTTCGGCCGAGGCAGACGGCCGACCTCGGCGCCGGTTCGCGAACGATTCGCTCGACTTGGACCGGCCCTTCCGTCGTTGCGATATAGACTTTGACTTTGTTCACCGCAGGAAGACCTCCGTCTTTGTATCGCGTAATTGATGCAGAAGATCGGAATGCCGTTCGACCAAGACCTGGACGATCCCGTCTTGTGAACGCGGCAAATCGAAGCGCCGGCAGCCGCGTCCGGGATTGAATAAAAACAGTACCGAAGGCACGGCGCGCCTGCTGTCGTCGACTTCTATAATGACATAAAACTGACTGCGTTCGGCGCGTGAGGGCCGGATCCAAAGGCGCCAGCCGGAGCCTTGTCGTTCTGCGGCACCGGCCTGGCTGACGTCGGTCATCAATGATCCGGCGGCGGCGACGGCGGGCTGATGGTGGCGCGCTGTTTTGGCGATCAGATGACGCAAATCGTCCCGCATTCGGGCATTGGTTCGCAACGCGGCTTCCAGCTCCGCGTCCGCACCGTCGCCGGCCGTGGCATAGTGATAGAGCCGTGAAAACGACAGGCTGGCTGCTGGCGTCATCGCGCGGCGCTCCGCCAACTCAGACATTAGTTGGCGGGCAACGAAGCCAGGTTCCGCCGCGGCAACGGCGGTGGGGTCGATTGTATCGGACGTCGATTTCACGTCATTACTCCATAGATGGCAGCAAATCCGTCTTGGAAGACCGGCTGATCGTTATGAAAGCGAGATTCCAGGTCGGCGTGTTCGCTGGCCTCCAGTGCGTCGATGCAGTCGAGGTAGGTGCCGATCTCCTGTTCGACCTGAACCAGAATTTCGGCGCCGGCGCGGAATCCGGCAAGCCGCTCCGGGTCGTCGATTTCGGCCTCTTCGAAGCCGACACGCGCGACCGCGCGAAATGCCTGGCGACACTCGTTTAGGACAGCGGCGCTCCGCTCGTCGGCCGGATCGCCATCCTCATTTGCCGACGTCAGGAGAATGTAATAGGTGGCACGAATGAGCCGACCGACCTGGGCCTTGAGATCGATCAGGCGTTGGCGCCGTTCGGCGTAGGTCTCGTCCCCCGGCTTGTCGATCATGCGCACCAGCTCGTGGCGCGGCCGGCGATTCCTCAGCGCTTGCGTGATCCGGGCCTGGTAGGCGCCAAACGTTTCCGAGCGCAGCAGTGAGAGTGGCAGCCGCAAGGCCAAAGGCCCGATCGCCGACAGAAGCTCAAGCAGCCGCTGCTCGCGGCCGGTCAGAAACTTGATGGCCGCGGCCGGGCCGTCGTTCAGGACCGATAGCGGCGACTGGCGCACGGTCGGTAAAGCGCCGTCGTCGACATGGCGCGCCAAATCGAATTCGCCTTGCTCTGAATCCGTCCCGATCGGCAGCGGGGCGGCCATGGCGAAGCGCGCGGCACCGGCCTCGACCGACTGAATGAGATGCACGAAAGCTTCGAACACGATCCGGTAAGTCCGGAAGTCGCTGTCCGGGGCTGCCGCGACGGCTTCGTCGTACCAAAAGTCGAGAATGGTTGAATCGTCGACGGTTAGCACGGCGTCGCCATCGTCCGCGGCCCGGTTGCCGAGGTAGGCGACGATCTGGCGAAACCGGTTTTGGATATGGGCGCTGTCGAGCTGACCGCTCAAATAGCGATAGACCCGTTGAGAAAGGGCGTTGGCAGTGCGGCCGATAAGCTCGGCGTCTGCCGGATCCGCCAACATGGTCGCGAACAGGCCGTCGGTTTCGGCATAGCCATCGACCGTAACGATAAATTCGAACAGGGCGGCGAGATACGGCATGCGGCCATAGCGCACGCAAAAACGTTTGGCCCCAAACGATAGGCAGATACCGTCGCCGTCAGCGGCAACGCCCAGGCGGCGCCAGACGCGTTCACCAAGTTGCCGGGCAAATGCAGCCTCGAACGCCGGGCCGGTCGCCGGGGAGACGGCGAACAGCAGCCGCTCGTACCGGTCTTGGCCCTGGCCGGCGGCATCAGCGGCACTGACCAAATGGCAGAGCTCGTAAATCGCCCGCCGATAGGTGCCGCAAACGATCGCTTGTTCGAGGCGGTCGAGATGCCGTGCGCTGAATCGCGGACGCCCGTCCGGCGCCGTGCTGTCGCGGACTGTGTTCAGGGCGGCGGCGAGATCCGGGCTCTTGCCGGCGTCCAAGACCAGCCTGGTGACCGTCGCTTGTTGCATCAAAGGTTGTTTGTTCATTGTGCAGCACTCCGGGGCGTTGCCATGCCTTTGGTGGACCGAGCGAACCCAAGCCTAGGTGGCGCGACCTGAACCGAACCTGAACGACTGTGTTTGGGTGACGTGGCTGCGACCATGGAATTACGGCGGGCCGGCAGACTTCTCGATCGTTATTCGTCGCCGATCCCGATGGATTCGGCCGCGAACGCCGATATGATCGAGCATCATCTGCAGATTGCGGTGCAAGCCATCCCCGTCCAGCGTCGACGCGTAACTGTACGCGGTGCGATCGGAGCTGGCGGGGTTGCGCAAGTGGTGCCGATAGCCGTCGAAAACCGCGAGATATGCCTCGACATCGTCGTGGTCGGCCGCGGAAAAGCTGTCGAAAATCAAGGCAAACTCGGCGGTTCGGTTGGCCTCGGCGCTACGGTGGATAATCGCCAGATCGCGGGATCCGATGCCGGTGAGCAGCACGATAACGACAAACAGACCGAGAACCGGCAAAAAGCTGGGCATTGCGCACCGGACAAAAATTGAGCCCCATCGGCTCCTGATTGTCGGTTATGGCGGTGGCAAGGCGGTTTTTCGCGTCATCCTCGGCCGATTGCCGACCGGTCATTTGACGTATTTGCGGAAGTCCGGCTTGCGTTTCTCCAGGAACGATTTCACGCCTTCCTGACTTTCCTCGGTCTCGTAATAGAGCTTGAGCGCCTGCATACCCATCGCTGAGATGCCGCGGATGTTTTCGGTGTCCATGTTGAAGGAGCGCTTGGCAATGGCAATCGCGGTCGGGCTGCGTTCCAAGAGGTCGTCGCACCAGCGGTCGACTTCGGCATTCAGCTCGGCGGCCGGTACCACGACATTCACCAAGCCCATGCCTAAGGCCTCTTCTGCCGTGTAGCGTTTGCACATGTACCACATTTCCCGCGCTTTCTTTTGACCGACAATGCGTGCCAAATAGGCGGTGCCGAAGCCGGGGTCGACGGAACCCATTTTCGGGCCGACTTGGCCGAAACTGGCGTTCTCCGAGGCGATGGTGAAGTCGCAAAGCGTTGCCAAGACATTGCCGCCGCCGATGGCGTAGCCTTGAACGCGGGCGATGACCGGCTTAGGCACGTCGCGGATGATGGTGTGCAGGTCTTCGACCGGCAGCCCGACCATGCCGCGGCCGTCATATTGGCCTTCATGGGCCGACTGATCGCCGCCGGTGCAGAACGCGCGATCGCCGGCGCCGGCAAACACGATGACGGAAATGTCCGTATCCCATCCGGCCTTGTTGAAGGCGTGGATCAGTTCCTCGCAGGTTTGTCCGCGGAAGGCGTTCATTACATCGGGCCGGTTGATCGTGATCCGGGCAACGCCGTCCGTGCGCTCGAAGAGAATGTCTTGATAGTCCATGTCGTGCTTCCTCCGCGACGAAAATCAACTGTGGGTCGGCATGCAGGTCCCCGCCGCCGGTAATCTCATCCAATCACGCTTTTTATGTCAATATATTGTTATAAATCAAGAGTGAATTGTTCGCTCTATTTAAAAACTCGGTTTTGGTTGATATCTGCAATTTGCTGATATATATGAGAAAAAATTCTAGGCAGACAAAACTACTCAATGTTCGTCGGAATCCATTTGATTAATGACAGGTCATAAATGACAAATTATCAAGACCCAATACCGGCGCCGGCGGAATTGGCCAACCGGCTGTTTTTCCGCCTATTCCAAACGGCGAACGTGCTGCAGACGCAAGGTACAAGGGCGTTGGAGCGCTACGGGGTGACGTCGCATCAATGGTCGGTACTGGGCGCATTGTCCCGCCCGCAGGCACAACACGGCATGTCGGTTGGTGAATTGACACGCTATCTCAAAGTCAGCCGACAGAATTTGACCGGCATCTTGAATCGTCTGGAACGCGCGGGACACGTGGAACGGTCCACCGACCACCGCGACCGGCGTGCCCGCCAGGTGCGGCTGACGCCGCACGGCGAAAAGCTTTGGCAGGATCTAACACCGGCGATCTATCAATTCTACGACGGTGCGCTGCAGGGCTTTTCTTTTGACGACCAGGTCGCCTTCCTCAACGGCTTGAATAAGCTGCAAGCGAATATGAGCGGCCACACGCCGGTGCCTGAAGGCGCATCAAATCAATTGCCGAAAGGCGATGACAGCGAGAGCGGCACTGGTCAGCAGCCCGCAATAGGGCACCCAGAGCGGTAGCACCAGGCCCTCGGTCGCGGCGCCTTGCCGCCGGCGAATGGCGATTAGCGACAGATTGACCAGGGCGAAGATGACCAGCGTCACCAACGACGTCAGTTCCGCCAGGGTGACCAGCGGCAACCAAAGCGCCAGGCAGCAGGCGACCAGGGTGACCGTGACGGTCGCGCTAAGTGGCGTCCGGCGTCCTGCATGGATGCGCGCGAACAGGCTCGGCATCCAGCCTTGCACAGCCAAGCCGTAGAGCACGCGCGCCGCCATGATGATCTGCACCAAGGCACCGTTGACCACGGCGATCATGGCAATCACGCTGATTGCCGCCGAAGAGACGCCGGTGGTTCGCTCGAACAGCAACGACAGCGGCGCTTCACTGGCGGCCAGATCGGCAACCGGCACCACCATGACCGCAATTATGATCAGTCCGACATAACAGAGCGTGGTGATCACCAGGGTGGCGATGATGGCCGCCGGCATGGTGCGTCGTACGTCCTTTACCTCCTCGGCGACATTGACCATGTCCTCGAAGCCGATGAAGGCATAGAACGCCAGCACGGCGCCGCCGAGGACGGCAAACCAGGGTGCGGCTTCCAGGGGCGGCAGCAGATCGGGCAAGCGGCTGGCGAAGTCCGAGAAGGAGCCGCGGCCGCCCCACATGACCGCCAGCAGGCCGCCGACCTCAATGACCGTCGCGACGGCGGCGACCGTCACCGATTCGGCGATGCCCAATATGGCGATAATGCCCAGCAGGCCGAGCAAGCCGGTAACCACAAGCCAGCGCGGCAGGATCAGGAATTCGGCAAGATAGCCGACGAACCCTTGGGCGATGGCGGCGCTCGACACGGTGCCCGCGGTAATCACCAAGAGGCCAACCAACAGCGCCAGATGCTTCGACCGCAGACCGTTGTGGATGTAGACCGCTTCGCCGGCACTCACGGGAAAGCGGGCGGACAGTTCGGCGAACGAAAACGCGCTGAAGGCGGCAATGAGCGACGCCAGAATGAAGGCGATCGGCGCGTAGAGTCCGGCCTCTGCGGTAACCTTGCCGACCAACACATAGATGCCGGCGCCGACAGTCGTGCCGACGCCGTAACAGATCAACAGCGGCAGGGACAGGCTGCGTTTGAGGCCGGTGGGTTGGGACACGGCTCGCGGCGGCCTCTACCGGCGTTCGTCTTCGGGCGCGGCTGCGCCGGCGGTTAGTTGCGTCATTGTCCTGGGCCTCCTTCACGCATCCATGGTCAACACAGCGGCACCCCGCAGCCGACCTTGCTTCAGGCGCGCCAGGGCGTCGTTCGCTTGGGCAAGCGGCAGCGGCTCCGTGGCGATATCGAGTGGTACCGTCGCCGCCAATTCGAGGAAGGTCAAGCCGTCGGCGCGGGTCAAATTGGCGACGGAGACGATCTTCCTTTCGCGCCACAGAAGCTCGTAAGCAAAACTCGGTATGTCGCTCATATGAATGCCGGCGCACACCACCGTGCCGCCTGGGCGGACGGCGGCCAAGGCCGCCGGCACCAGCGCGCCGACCGGCGCAAACAGGATCGCGGCATCCAACGGCTCTGGCGCCGGTGCCGTCGACGGGCCGGCCCATTTGGCGCCGAGTTCGCGGGCGAACATGGCCGCCGCGTCGTCGCCGGGGCGGACGAAGGCATATACTTCACGGCCTTGATGGGTGGCCACTTGAGCGATGATGTGGGCGGCGGCGCCAAACCCGTACAGACCGAGCCTGTCGCCGTCGCCGGCCATGGTGAGCGCGCGGTGGCCGATCAGCCCGGCACACAGCAACGGCGCCGCGGTGACGTCGTCGAAAGCAGCGGGCAGGGGCAGGCAGTAGCGCTGATCCGCCACGGCATAGTCGGCATAGCCGCCGTTCAGCTGATAACCGGTGAACAGCGCCCGCTCGCACAGGTTCTCCTGATTGCCGAGGCAATAGCGGCAGGTCCGGCAGGTCCAGCCGAGCCACGGCACGCCGACCCGGGCGCCGACGGCCAGATCCGCCACGGCGTCACCGACCTCGGCCACGGTACCGACGATTTCATGGCCGGGTATCAAGGGCAGGTTCGGTTCGGTCAAATCGCCGTCGACTACATGCAGATCGGTGCGGCAAACCCCGCAGGCCGTGACGGCAATAAGCACCTGGCCCGGACCTGGCGTCGGCACGGCGACCCGCCGGTGCACCAACGGCTCGCCTTGCCGGTCCAGCACCATGGCCCACATGTCACTCATAGTGCGCCCTCCCACGGCCGGATTATGAGCCGGCCGTTCTGCGGATTACGTACCGCGGGTATAAGGGCGAATGTAGCCGAGATGATCCTCAACCTTGCGGACTCCTTCCGCGTTCTGCGCCGCCACCAGCATGGCGTCGCGCTCGGCTTCGGATTCAATCCAGCCCCAAAGGTCGACGACGCCGTCCTTGACGATAACACTGGGGCCATGGGTCACCCAACCGGCGTCATAAAACTGTTTCACCAAGGTCTTACGGATGATGCGGTCACTGACCGCCGGCGTCTCGGCATGGCTTTGGGTCGCCAACGCATGCAGCAGATTGGCGCGGCTGACGATGCCGACCAGCTTGCCGTCGCTGATCACAGGCACGCGTTTGATGTGGTTCTTTTCCAGTAGCCGGGCGATCTCGGCAATCGGCGTTTCTTCGGCGATCGAAATGACCCGCTTGGTCATGACGTTTTCGGCCAGGCGGCCGTGGGTCTTGACGAACTCAGCGGCATCGTCGGACCGATCGGCCATGAACGTGAGCCACCAGGACCGGCTCCGGCTGTCGTCGTCGCGCAGCCGATGGATCAGATCGCCTTCGGAGACGATGCCCAGAACTTGCTTCTCGCCATCGACGACGGGTACGGCACTGACATTGTTTTCCATCAACACGCGGGCGACTTGGTCGATTTCCGTCTTGGGGCCGACGGTCTTCACGGCCTTCGTCATAACATCTTGTGCCAGCATAACACCCTCCTCTGTACGTTCACCCTTGGCGGTCGAACGCGCCATAGTTCGTTTCACCTTCACCTATGCATTTGGCTATGGTTTGGCGTGCTTCAACCGTGTTGGCGGCAAGCGAGACAACCTGTCGCAGGTTGGCCTGAAGCAAAGACCGCAACAACGTCATTGCGAGCACAGCGAAGCAATCCAGCGGCAGGGAGTTTCTGGATTGCCACGGCGGCGACGCCGCCTCGCAACGACGGCTGAAAGACTACGATCGAAACCGCGCGCGCAGGGTCATGAGGTCTCTAGTCTACAGGGCCTTCGCCGGGTTGTGGCCGCAACAACAAAACCGGGCTCTTGATGGCGGCCGTGGCCTGATCCAATTGCCGGTCGGCCTCAGCGTCGCCGGTGGCGCACAGCACCAGCAACGACGGCGCGATATCCAACACGGTTTCCGTCAATGCGTTCGGGTCATTGCCGAGCGCCAGGAACTCGGCATCCTCGCCGGCCTCCGCCAGCAATGCCGGTTGCAGCGGCATCGCCGCCGGCGTCAGCAATATGGTGAGCAGCCGCCCAGTCGCCGACGCCAAGCGGCGCGCCAGGGCGAGGCCGTGGCCGGCATGGTCGGAGCCGTCATGGCGCATCACGATCGGCCCGTTGCGCCCGGCCTCGCCCTGACCGACGAACAAAACCGCCGGGTGCCTCGCGACGCCGCGCGCCCGGCTGCCGAGGCGGCTTCTGATCTGTTCGGCCGGCCGGGTTTTGCCGACGCAAAGCAGGTCGGTCGTCGTCGCCGCGGCAATCAGTTCGTCTTCGACCGAGCCGCGCTTGACCGCGAACTGCCAGGAAATGTGCCGTCGGCCGGCGGTATGTTCGACCGCACGCCGGGCGGCCGCGGCACGCAACCGCAGTTGCTGCTCGACGCCGACCCGGTTCAGCGCGCGCTCCTGGCCGCCGAGCGGCGCGATCGCCTTAGTGAACGGCAGCGCCGCAAGATTGAGCACGTCGCTGTCCTCGACGAACATGCCGCTCAACTCGCAATGCAGCAGCTCCGCCAGGACCGCTGCCTGATCGAGCGCGGCGAGCGAGTTAGAGGAATTGTCGACTGCCACCAGAATGCGCTGAAAGCGGACGAAGCGGTCGGCCGGGCTCATTGGTCCGCGTCCCTTTTGTCGGGCCCGGCGCCGAAAGCGCGCCGGGCGTCGGCCAAGCGATCGAGCTCGGCCTGCACCAATCCGTTCACGGTGTCGGCGCCGTACCGACCGTCACCGTCGGGCTCGCCGGCCGCTATGCCGGTCAACAGTTCGATGCCCTGGTCGATGGTCTCGATCGGGTAGACGTGGAATTGACCCGCATCGACGGCGTCCACGACGTCCGGCCGCAGCATCAGATGCATGACGTTTGACGACGGAATCAACACGCCTTGCCCGCCGGTCAGGCCGCGCGCCTTGCAGATATCGTAGAAGCCTTCGATTTTTTCGTTGACGCCGCCGATTGCCTGAACCTGGCCGTGTTGGTTGACCGATCCGGTAACCGCCAGCGACTGCTTGATCGGCAGGTCGCCGAGCGCCGACAGGATCAAATAGAGCTCGGTCGAGGAGGCGCTGTCGCCGTCGACGCCGCCGTAGGATTGTTCGAACACGATGCTGGCGGACAGCGACAGCGGCCGTTCGCTGGCGAAGCGCGCCGCCAGGAACGCCGACAAGATCAGCACGCCCTTGGAATGCAACGGCCCGCCGAGTTCGACCTCGCGCTCGATATCGACCAGCTTGCCGGCGCCGAGGCTGGTGCGCGCGGTGATGCGGGTCGGCTTGCCGAAGCGCAGATTGCCGATTTGCAGCACCGAAAGGCCATTGATTTGACCGACCTTGGTGCCGTCGGTGTCGATCAGCACGATGCCGCGGGTGATCGATTCCTGGCTGCGCTCGCGCACCCGGTCGAGGCGCCGGATTTGGCCGTCGATGGCGCGCTGCACGTGACCGCCGTCGATGACCGGCTGGCCCGCCTGCTCGGCCCAATGGTCGGCTTCGCACAACAGGTCGCCGATCAAGCCGACCCGCAATGTCAGCCGTTCGGCATCGTCCGCCAGTCGGGCACCGTGCTCGATGACCCGGGCGACGCCTTGCGGATTGAGCGGCCGCAGCTCTTGTGCCCGGGCGGCCGTGCCGATCATGCGGGCGTAGAGTGCGGTGTTCTCCGCCTCCCAATCCACGGTCTCCTCGAAGTCCACGGCGACCTTGAACAACTCGCTGAATTCCGGGTCCGCCTGGCTCAGCAGATAATAGAGCCGCCGGTCACCGATCAACGCCACCTTGACGTTGAGTGGGATCGGCTCCGGCTCCAGGGAGACCGTGCTGATCAGGCCGTAGGCCTGCTCCGGCAGTTCGATGCGGATCTCGCCGGCCTTCAAAGTGCGCTTTAGCGATTCATAGGCATAAGGATTGGCCAACAGCTTGGCGGCGTCGAGGATGAGGTAGCCGCCGTTGGCACGATGCAGGGAGCCCGGCCGGATCAGCCCGAAATCCGTGACCAGCGCACCCATCTGCGGCATATGCTCGACCCGGCCTAACAGGAAGGCGTGGGCCGGATGGTTGTCATAGATCACCGGCGCGCCCTGGTCCGGCGTGTTCTCGACAATGACGTTGACGTCGTAGCGCCGGAAGCGGCCATCGGGGCGGCCGTCCCGGGCCATCGCCTCGCCGGGTCCGGCGGCCAGGGGCTGGCCGGGCTGGACCTCGGCCGCCTGTAGGAACATGTCGGAATTCTCGAGGAAATCAGCCCGCAAATCATGCAAAAACGTGATCACCGCCGGCACGTCTGAAAACCCCGCCAGTAACGCCTTGAGGCAATGGCCGATGGTGAAATCAGCCATTTCCCGGTTGAGGTCGCGGATCGCGTTGCGCAGTTCCTTTTGCCATTGCGGCACATGCTCCAGGATCGTCTGCAGTTCTTTTTGCAGTTCGGCAATATCGGCCTGGATGCTCTCCCGTTCCGCCTCGCTCATTTTTTGGAAGGCGGCGGGCTCGATGACCTTGCCGTCGCGCTCCGGCGCCAGGGCCATGCCCATGGGGGTTTGCACCAAGGTGATGCTTTTTTCCGCGGCGCGCCGGCGCAGATCCTCGAACGCCGTCTCCTGCTGCTGGCGGACGGATTCTTCGACCACCCGGCGCCGGGAGCGGTATTCTTCGCTTTCCAGCACCGTCGGCAAGTCGGCTTTGAGGTCGTCGATCAGGTCGCTGGTCAGGCGCCGAAGCTCGACGCCGCGGCCGGCCGGCAGCATCAGGGCGCGCGGCCGGTGCTGCTGGTCGAAATTGTGGACATAGACCCAATCCGGCGGCGTCGCCTCGACCGCCGCCTGCTTCTTCAAAAGCCGCTCAGCCAAGGTATGGCGGCCGGAGCCGGCCGGCCCGTGCAGAAACAGATTATAGCCGGGATGGCTGATGGTGGTGCCGAAGGTCAGCGATTCGATCGCCCGCTCCTGGCCCGGCGGAATCTCCAGCTCGGCCAGGTCCGCCGTCGTTTCGAAGCGGAGATGCGTGAGGTCGGCTTTTCGGTAAAGCTTGGCTGGGTCGAGGGGTTTCACGCTCATGGCATCGGCAATCCTGTTGCTGACCGAAATCAATTCACCCGTTGGTCGGCGTCCACGTCCGGTGCCGCGGCGGCCAGCCGGTCGGCGTCGCCGAGGCAAGCCTGGATCGCCTCGAAATCGAGTGATTCCTCGGCCTCCAGCCGTTCGATCAGCCGTTCCATGCCGGCCTTGTGGTGCCGCAGCACCTCGCCGGCGGCGTCATCGGCCTGCCCCAGCAGGCGCCGGACTTCGGCGTCGACCTCGTGGGCCGTCGCTTCGCTGAACTCACGCGGTTGGCTGATGTCGCGCCCCAGAAAGGGATGTTCTTCGCTCTGGCGCAGATCGAACGGGCCGATCTTGTCGCTCATGCCCCAGCGCGTGACCATGGCGCGCGCCAGCTTGGTTGCCCGGGAAATGTCGTCGTCGGCACCGGACGAGGCATCGCCCAACAACGCCAGCTCGGCGGCGCGCCCGGCCAGCATCACCGCCAACTGATCCTGCAGATAGCCGGCCGGCAAGGTATGGCGCTCCTGGGCCGGCAGCATATGGGTGCCGCCCAAGGTGCGGCCGCGCGGGATGATGGTGACCTTATAGAGCGGATCGGCATTGGGCAGGAAATAGGCGACCACCGTGTGGCCGGCCTCATGCACCGCCAGGCGATGGTGCTCATCCGGCAGGATCGCCATGCTGCGCACGGAGCCCATCATGACCTTGTCGCGCATGTCGTCGAAGTGGCGCATGAAGATCTGATCGCAATCCTCGCGCGCCGCAGCCATCGCCGCCTCGTTGCAAAGGTTTTTCAAATCGGCGCCGGAAAAGCCCGGTGTGGTGGCAGCAACGGCGGCCAAATCGACGTCTGCGCCAAGCGGCTTCTTTCGGGTGTGGACACCAAGGATCGCGGCGCGCGCGCCCTTGTCGGGCAGCTCCAGGGTGACGTGGCGGTCGAACCGCCCGGGACGCAACAGCGCCGGGTCAAGCACGTCGGGGCGGTTGGTGGCGGCCAACACGATGACCGTCTCGTGGCCCGCGAAGCCGTCCATTTCCGACAGGATCTGGTTCAAGGTCTGCTCGCGCTCGTCGTGACCGCCGCCGAAGCCGGCGCCGCGCACCCGGCCGACTGCGTCCAACTCGTCAATGAAGATAATGGACGGCGCCCGCGCCTTGGCCTCTTCGAACATCTTGCGCACGCGGGAGGCGCCGACACCGACATACATTTCGATGAACTCCGAGGCCGAAATATGGAAAAACGGCACTCCGGCCTCGCCCGCCAGGGCGCGCGCCAGTAGCGTCTTGCCGGTGCCGGGCGGGCCGACCAGCAGCACGCCGCGCGGCGGCTCGGCGCCGAGCCGCTCGTAGCGGTCCGGCGCGCTCAATAAATCGACAAGCTCCGACACTTCCCGCTTGGCATTCTCTTGGCCGGCAACGTCGTCGAAGGTCACCTGGCGGCCGGCCTTTTCCTGTTGCTTGGCGCTGCCGGTGAGGAATTCAGAGGCATCGCGGCCGCCGAAATTACCCGACATGTTGCGGTACATGCGGTTCATGAAGAACAGATAGAAGCCGATCAGCACCACCCAAGGCAGCATGCTGACCAACCAGGACGCCTCGGTGTCGGCGACCACGGAGACGTCGATTTTCTGCGCCTCTAGGGCGGGCAGCAACGCCGGGTCGCCCATCGCCGGAATCGTCGTCTTGGCCTGATTGGTGGCGGCGCGGCCGCTGTTATCGGAAATCGGCGTTTTGAGCTCGGCCAGAATGCCGTCGCCGGTCAAGGTCACCGCCGTGACCTCGCCCTCGGCCACCAGCGCCTTGAATTTGCTGTAGGCGACAGTCACCTCGGGCGCTGCGCGCTGCCAGTCGTTGCCATAGGACACCAGCGCCAGCACCACCACCAGGCCGACGAAATAGGGCAGCCATTTTTTGAACTTGTCCGGCATGGGCGGTGCGGTCTCCGACGCAGCGATTGGTCATAGGAACGCCCCACATGTTGATCCTTCCGCCGGCAAATGCAAGCTAGCAGATGGTCGCAATTGTGGAAGGATCCGGCTGATGCGCTTGTTCGGCCGCTACGCTTCAGCTTTCGTCCGCTTGGTCGCCGACCAAATGGTCGATTGTATTGGCATAATAGGATATCAGCCTGGATTTTTCCGCGTTGATCACATAGGACCGGCCGCTTCGCTGGCGCAGCATGCGGCGGGCGCAGAGCTGATTGAGCGCGTGCAGGAGGGCCAGTCGTGAATCGTTGCGGGGCAGGATGACCGTCGCGCCAAGCGCTTCCGCCCGCTCCAGGCACGCCCGAAACGCATCCAGCAAATGTTTTTCCTCATGCCGCGCGCCTTCGCCTTTGCCCTCGGCCTCGCGCAGCACGTGGCAAAGCACCGGCACCGGTGTCACCGGAATGAGCGCGCGAATGTCGTCCATGATCCGGTTGCCGAATTCCGTCAGCACTTGGTATCGCGCGCCGCCGTCCATTTCCGTCCAGTTCAAATCACGCTCTTTCAGCCAAGCCGCCATCGAGACCGGCCGGCCGAAGGACGCGCAGGCGAAGCCGTAGGACCGTCGCCAGGCGACCATTTCCCAAATTGCGCGAAAGGCGAATACGACGCCGGAACGGATCACGTATCGGGCGCCTTTCTGGCGGAACTGAAAGGTGTCGTGCTCGATGACATTGATGTCTTCCGGCACGCGGTCGTAGTTGCAGGCGATCGGAACGAACACCAGATCCGGCGACTGGTCGGGCACGAATTGCCGGGTTAAGTATGACAGGATGCCGAACTTGGCCGGCGACAAGCGCCCGTCCGTCGACAATTGTCCTTCCGGGAATATGGCGTGGGGCACGTTCGCTTCGGAGGCGACCTGGACGTAGCGCTCGAGAACCCGCCGATAGAGCGGGTCGCCGGAATCGCGGCGCACGAAATAGCCGCCGGCGCTGCGCAGCATTTGTTCGATCGGAAACACCTGGCTCCATTCGCCGGCGCCGAAGGACAGCATGGTCCGCTGTGACGTCAGGTAGGTCACCAACATATAGTCGACATTGCTGCGATGATTGCTGACGAAGACCACCGCATTGTCGCCGGAGACGTCTTCCAGCGACTTTTCGTCGTAAAACCCGACACGCACCCGGTAGAAAGACCGAAGCGCATGGCGCGCCATCCAATAACCGAGGCGGAAATAGAAAAACGGATTGAACGCGGGCACGATCTCGTAAGCCATGTCCTCGATTTCCGTCTTCAAATCGCTGACCTCGACGCCGCGTTCCGCGGCGATCGGCTCGATCGATTTCAACAGGATCGGGTCATGGGCGACACGGTCGGCCAGGCTTCTCCGCCGCATCAAGGTGATCGGCGACAGCTTCAGTTGCAGGTTGGGATTGACTTCCTCCATGGCCCGCACCGACCAGCGCCGCCAGGTCCGCCGGATCAGCGGATCGATCAGCAGCCGGTAAATGCTGATCGCAAAGCCCAACAACAAGATAACAAGAAGCCAAATCGGGATTTCTATTGTTCCACCCACCGCTTATTCCTCCCCGGTAATAGGCGTGGCTTGCTTCTCCGAATAAAACCAATAAACCCTACACCACAAACGTCCCCTATGCCGCCCGCGCCATGAGATCGGCAAATCGGCGGAGCGGCGCTGGGTCGCGGGCCAGGCGGATCGGCACCGTGAAATGACCGCAAGGCCAGATGAAGGAATTTTCCGCCGACACCTGCCACCGGGCGTGCAACGCCTTGCCGCCCGCGAAAGGCGTCGCCGTGTCGTATCGGCCGAGGACGCCGACGATGCGCTCCGCCGGCATCACCGGACCGCGCTTCGGCTCCAAAATACTGAGATAGCGCTGCAACAGATCGTCCGTCCAACCCGAGTCCCGCTTGCTGGCCTCCGAGCCGAACAGGCGCGCGATCGAGCCGCCGATCAGGGCGTCGATCGGCCGCTCGCACTGGGTGATCATGATCAGGCCGTCGGGCCGGAGCGCCGCCGGCCAATCATGCGCGTATTCCGCCGTGACGATCGCCATCATCGCCCCCAGGCTCGAGCCGCCGATCGCTACCGGACCGTAATCCTGCCGCCGGCACCAATCGATCAGCACGGCGCGTTCATGCACGGCGCCGACGAAGGTGTCGAGCACGCTGAGCGGCGACTCGGCGGTGATCCATTCGCCGCCGTAATAGCCGACAGGGCGGCGGCGGCCATGAAAGGGCGCCTCCGGCCGGACCACGCGCATGCCCTGCCGGCAGAGCACGGCCGCCTCGTCCAGCAAGCCTTGCCAATGATCGAACTCGACACAGATGCCGTGGCCCAATATGACCGTCGGCGGGTTGTCCACCGCGACCGGCTCGTAGACATGGGCATAGACCAGGTCCCCTAAACGCGGGTAGGGCGAGGGGAACCGCAGCCAGTAATGGCGGGTATCACCGATCTCGATAGACGGCGACCGGCTGACCGTGGGCGGCGTGTCGGCGGGCCGGAACAGCGCCGCCGGATCCTGCAGGCTGCCGCCGTAGATGCCGTCGACTTCGTCCGGCCCGACCAGGCGGCGTTTGGCCACCGGAATGTCCTCGAACAACAAAAACCGAAACAGCGCCCGGGCGCTGTTGTAGGCATGCCGCGCCTGCCGCCGCTCCGCCTCGAGCGCGGCGCGCACCGCCGCCTCGGCCGCCCGCCCGCCGAAAAACACCGCGTCCCAGTCCGCATCGACCCGATCCGCCGCCGCCCGCCGGCGCGCCGCCAGGCCCAAGGCCTTGTCCAGGCGCCGCATCTGTCGCGGCCGCAAGTGCAGGCCCAGTTCGACACAAAACCGCTCGCCATCAAGCCCAGCCACCTCCGCCGCCGCCCAGAGCCGCGACGACGGCATGAAAATCCGCCTCAGCGCCCACAAAGTCAGCCGATCAACCCACGGCCGTGCCACGGCGGACCCGAGCGGGCTTCTGACGATGTGTTGGATGGCGTTCAGCATTGGGGCGGGCATTTCCTGTTCGGTTAGAGAACTGACAACGATCGGGTTGCGATTACAAGGGAGGCTGTCGATTCGGTGCTGCTAAAGTTAAATATGGTGACGCGGAGGTGGAAATCAGATGGTGCCGGTGTTTCGGTCCTCCGGCCAAGCCAAGTGTTCCGTAACGCCACCACCAACCCTGGATCGAGCGCTCAGAAGCAAAAGTCACCGCCGGCTACGCCCGGTTCGAACAATTAGTTCGCGCGCGACTAGCTCACCGGCGAGCAGATGACCCAGGCTGACCTAACCGTCGCCATCTTCTCGCTCAACGGCCAAGCCAAACGGACAAACTTCTTCGGCCGCAAGCTCTGCCCGAGGATCACGGCGTTGACGGAGCAGTTGAGCGCGACTGCGGCGTTTCAGGCAACGCTGCCGGAGGCGGTGGGGTTGACGCGGGATATGTAGGGCGGGGGTGCGGGGATCATAGTCCTTCCGTTGGGGTGAAGACCCCCCAAAACTGCTCAAACTTGAGTTCGCTGAATCTACCTATTGCTGTCGGACGGCTAGTTATCCATCAGTTAATGCAAGTGACGAACCGAGAGGAATAGTGTATAGAAGGCAACGTCTTGTGTTCTATCTATGGACAGAGTGCAGCAATTGTGTAGCTCGGAACTAAGTGCGAACCGAGGTGAAATACCGTATCGTCTGGTATTCTTCGGCAGTGATCCGCACCGACATTTTGCCGAAATGCCATCGTCATTGTCGCCAAACATTATGCTAATTACACTCAAGTCAGAGATTGCCGCAAAGTCGATGACGCCGGACGCTTAAAACTCATAGCAACGAACGAGCGGCCCAAACACCTCAGGTTTCGACTCGATTTTGGATTATTGATACCGATAGTGTGATTGGAAACCTGGTTTCTGACCGCACTTCGGCCTGTGAAACTCCGCGTCTAAAACGAGCAATGGCCGAGGCCTATCCAGCCACCTGAAAAATACGGGTGGGATCCCACGTCTGAACATCCGTCTGATAGGCAGTTTGACCTACCGCATTGCGAGAGAGCTCAACCGTGATGAGATTGTCGCCTTCTGAGGCAGGGCTCAATTCTAGGGTCAAGTAATCAAACAGCGCTTTCTCGTGAACGGCGATGATGACCTGCTTGTCTTTTTGCTTGGATAACGTGCGAAGCAACGCAGCGAACTGAGCGATGTGTATCTCGTCCATGCTCTGAACGGGATCGTCGATCACGAGCCAGGGCAAAAGTGGGGGCGTAGACAGATGCAAAGATAAGAAAAGCGTCAGCGCCGCTGTATTGAGGTTCCCGGCACTCAGCATTGCCTTAGGATTTCCGCCTTGTTCCTTGCCGCGATAGCGCGTCTTGAGAACTGCTTCGACCGGTCCTTTGTCCACTTCAGCCAGCGAGAAAATTGGCACGAATGGCTCTTCCGGCGCAAGACGAACAAACAAATCACCCCAGACCGCATTGAGCGAGTCATTGAAGACCTGTCGGACGATATCGGTGCGAACGGATATGGCGTGATCGGACAAACTCCTTGCGAATTTGCGGATTTTGTCTGCCTTTACGATCGCTGATTTCGTGCGCGTGGCTTCTCGTGTCGCGCGCCTAAACCGTTCATCAATCTCCGACTTTTGCCTCGTCGCTTCTCGGAGCCTTCGCGCCGCGGATAATGCGGTAGCTCGGTTTTGCTCCCTCTGCAGGATGGCTTCACGGCGTTCATCAATTGTCTTTAGACACCGTGCTAAAACACTCGACGTTGCTTCATCGTCGATCGCGGGCGGGAAGTTCAATCGCGAGAGAAACTCGGCAGATGACCTTCTTATCCCTCCGACAGTTTGGCGATCTTGGCGTAGTTTCGTCAACCGATCCATTGCTTCTCTGACGGCTCCGGAAATGTGGTCACCGGATATTGAGAGCGCTGCGATTGCGTCCAGACGTTGCTCTGCTTCCGCGAGCCTGGCGGCCCGCACGACAAGTTCAGCGCGATCGGCGTCTTCGAGAACATTCGCCGTGTGCGATTCAATCGTTATCTGCGCTTCGACAATTACGCGTCTCGCAGCCTGCCTCTCCGACGAGATCTCTTGCAACTGAGTGGCCGCTTGCGACAGACGGGCCACATGACTCGACAGATGCGCTTGCAGCGAAGATTTCGACACCTCTGAGAAATCCCGATGGCATACCGGACACACATCCCCATCGATATAGGGCGTCAGTTCTGACAAAGCCTTGGCGAGGTCGCCGCTTTGCGACGTAAGGGACTCAGACGTTCACCCAAACGTGTCGAACGTGCTTGCGCCTTTGCCAAATCTGTCTGCGATTTACTAAGCTCCGATCGCGCGTTTCCGTCCCTGTCTAGACGCGCGTTCACCCGGGCGAGTTCTGCGGCAACTTCCGCGCACGCCGTCGCGCGCGTCGCCTCCCGTCCTGCCCGCGCCGCGGTTGACAGGTTCGCGATGAGAGACGATGCCAGATTAATGACAGCGTCGAACCGCGCTCCGTCGTCAGAGATCCACGCGTCGTAAGATCGGCGCGCGTCGGCTACCGCCTTCTCAGCGGTTGATATGTCCTCATCGCCCGAGACATTAACTTCGTCCATGAGCAATTTTGCGGAAGATACTTCGCGATGGAAGGCGCCAAGTTCTACGGCTATCGATTCCTCACTCATTCTATTCAGAAGGATATCGATGAGTTGGTCGAGATCTGTATTATGCTTGAAGTTCAACGGCTCTACGGCTTCAGTCAGTGCCTCGGTAGCCAAGTGACGCAACGCGTCCGCCTGCTCCACTTCAGCTTTCAGCTGGTCGACTTCCTTTTCGATCCGACCCAAGTGACTTTCCGCGTCCGCATAAAGCGGCAGGGACCGCCGCAAACGCGCCTTGTGGCCAGCGGGCTTTAATCCTTCGATCACGTTATCCAGCGCATCAAGGCCTAGAAGATCATTCACAAAACGCGTTAGCGCGTTCTGACCATCTCGGGCGTCACTCGTCTCATATATCTCAAGCAATCTTCCCAGTGTTGCTTGCGCCAGGACAGACCGTTCTGTGAAAAAACGCGACTGCTGTTTACTGAGGAGAGGATCGCCTGCGATCTCGCCATTCTTGCGGACAATCATTTTGCTCGGCTTACGGCCAATATCTGGATGTCGACAGGCGACAGAAACCAATGATTCCTTGGAGTCGTAGTGAACAAGGTCGTTTGCGTAGTTCTCGTCCACACGCCGCATGTTCGCGATCGCGCCGGTCAGACCGACTTCGATAGCAGACAGCAAACTTGTCTTCCCGCTGCCGTTCGGACCGTGAATCAGAACGACAGGCGCATCAAGATCGAGATCAACTGACCCATTGATGCTGCGGAAATCCGACACCCGAATCTTGGTGATGCGCGATGTCATTCGCCATTCTCCCAAGCTTCTTCAAGCGCCTCGGCCAGTAGAGAATTCACGGCTTTTTCAATCGCCGATTCGCCATTCGCAGCTAGCTCCGCTAAGGCAGCAATTTCGTCAGGGAGATCGCCAAGACGCTCTTTCAAAGCTGCAATAGGATCAGCGACGACTCCGTCGGTATCGATTTGATCAAGCGGTGTCAGCACCGCCAACCAGTTCTGCAGATGTCGCAAGCCATCATCGCCCGTTACTGTTCCGACAGGCAACACGCGGCAAACAGCCTTCATAGCGTTCAAATCGATCTGTCCAGGCCGTGGACCAACAATGATTGTTGTAAGCGGATTGCTCGACCGCGCTATGTCAAGCGCCCGCGCAACGCCTTCCACCTGGCGGACGATGTCAACGTTGTCGATGCCCACCGTATCGGCAACCAAAATGAGATCGCTCGATTTCTCCGCCCCGCCGAGAACAGCCGGGAATCGAAACGTCATACGGTCAATTACAAGCGGCGCCGGCAGCCGACGAAATCCATGTCCCACCATAAAATCCGCGACGCGCTCAACCGGGTCGGTCGCTATCATGGCATTGCTTCCAATTTGAAGCGCTCCATCAAAGCTCTTGGCCCCTCCGTCTCGTGGATTAGTGTTCTGATGCTAGTTCGCCGCACGCGCGTCGCTCCCGTTCTGCTGAGCGCGCGTGCTGGCGAACGCTGCATTCTACCATAGACAGGCTGTGTGTGGACAATGATGGCATTGTCATCCTCAGTGACCCGTTTGTTTGCAAACAGCTCATGCTCAACGTGGGCTGACGCGACAATGAACATGCGCGACTCTCTTTCCGGTGTTCTAAGAACTGCAATCCCACTTTTTGTATCTTCTCGATCGGGCAACTCGACCCTCCAATCGCCGGCATAGGAGCCATTGCCGATGATCGCAGCTAACACGGCTGCTTCTGGAAGCCCGCTGCTCCGCATGAGTGGATTATCGTCAATGTAGCGTACAGCTGCGTCGGTCAAAGGCTCGTAAAGCTTCGGATCATCTGGAGGCCTGCCTTCAAGAAGTAGCGTCTTCGTCCGCGTCATATTCAAGATGATGCCCTGAATGAATCCAAATGCATCGCTCGTATGATTCTCCGCGACGTAGTTGCGCAGCCGAGTGAGACCCGCTCCAATCCAATCCGCAGTCTCATCTGAAAATGCGGTAGATAAGAATCCCGCTAAACGACTCAGCTTTGCGGACATTCCGTAGAGGACGAGCGCCGCCAAAAGCGGCTTCGCGTACGCTCTTATTAAAGCGCTTTGACGTATCGCCGCACGCTGTTCGTCTTGGTACTGAGCGCGATACACATTCCCAAGAAGGCCATGCTGTCCTTCGCCGATCAGGTTGCCGGAGAACACACATGCGGGGCGGATTCCAGGCCACTCCCACTCCACCCGATTCTGCGCCTGTCCAAAAATGCAGCGAATATTAAAATCTTGTGCTGATAGTCCGAGCATCACCGTTGGGTTTTCCATTACCACCGTCACCAGGTGTTGCACTAGCCCCTGCATCTTTGGATCGTCACGCCAGGTATCGACCTGGGTGGCTCGGCCAACAATATAAGGCCGGTATTCTGCTTCGTCCTCTCGCGCGCGAATGGCGCACCCGTGAAACTTCACGAGTTTGGCCCGATGCTGAGCCTCCTGCAGGTCTTCTGATTTGACGCAGATATCGATGGCACTATTAGTACCATTGATTTCCTCGACAGCCTGCTCGATCAGGCCATCCCAGTTGGCCGACGCAAGTTCAGTGGCTAGCCCCTCCTTAACCAGGATGGCGAGAGCATAGTGCTCAGCGTCTGGTGCGGTATTTGGATTGGCATAAGTACCGACGACATCAACGCCCTCCCATACGAGAACGTCGTCGGCTTCGCCGTCTACGTCGATATTCAGAAAAGTCGCGTATTGATTTGTAAGCCGTTGCTTGAGTGCGTCAATGATAGGCCATGCGCTCGCGGGTTGCGTAAGATCGATCTGGTTCCGCTCCCTATCGCTGAGCGTCGCTATCACAAAGGCGCGCTCAAGTGCCTGATGATAAGGGCAGTTTCCATTAGTTGTGTCGGCACGACTGCGGATGAACTCAAGGACTCGCTCGACGAGGTCTTTCAGTCCGGGAAACCGCGACAATGAGATCCCTGAACCAAGCCAGAACGCATATTGGCCGTCCGCAACGCCATCAGCAAAATCCCGGAACTCGCCGTCAAGCAAATCGAGCGTTTCCCGAACAGTTATGGTGGCTGCGTCAGGACCGTTAGCCATCCAGCGTACCTATTTTGATCTCGAACATATCCGACTTAGCCTACCCCCATAAAGATTTTTCTACGCAACTACGTTATCACTGCTTGCAGTTTTGCCCCTCTACGTGTGTGTGTCCAGTCACCTGCCTCTCGCATAACAGTCTGGAAATTCGAGCGTGGATCACTCTCTGGGTCTATTTTAGAAGGTTGAAAATTCCCTCTTGGTGGGAGCTACATTTTTTTTGTCTGATTAGCGATCCCCTGGGCTTGGCGAATTCGGATTGTTCCTCGTCACTTATTGTACCTGACGAAAGCGAATAGGTTTGGACTTCAGATCACCTTTTCACATACAGCCGGTGGCTCACTTCACCGCTCCACAAACCCCCGCCCGATCAACTGCCTATGCACCTGGTTCGTCCCCTCCCAGATCTGGCAGATCTTGGCGTCGCGCATCAGGCGTTCGACGCGGAAGTCGCGGATGTAGCCGTAGCCGCCGTGCAGTTGCACCGCGTCGGTGGCGGTGGCCATGGCGAGGTCGCTGGCGCGGAGTTTGAGCATCGAGGATTCGGTGGCGACGTCGGTCTCGCCGGCGTCGATCATTTCGCCGACATGCCAGAGCCAGCGCTGGCAGAGCGCCAGATCCGTGGCGAGGTCGGCGAGCATGAACTGGATGCCCTGGAAATCGATGATGGCGCGGCCCGACTGCTTGCGCTGGTTGACGTAGGCGGTCGCGTCCTCGAAGGCGGCGGTGGCGATGCCGAGGGCGTGGGCGGCGATGCTGGGGCGGGATTTGTTGAGCGCCGAGAACAGGAGCGGCAGGCCGCCGCCCGGCTCGCCGAGCAGGTTTTCGCGCGGCACCCGGCAGCCTTCGAAGGCGAGCGACGCGGTCGAAGAGGCGCGGATGCCCATCTTGTCCTCGGTGCCTAAGACCTTCAATCCTGGGGTGCCCTTTTCCAGCACCAGCGCCGAAATCGGGGCCTTAGGCCCCTCGATTTCCGACCATTTGCCGAACACTACATAGAGGTCGGCGACGTCGCCGGTCGTAATAAAAGTCTTGCCGCCGTCGATGACGATGTCGTCGCCCTCTGGCGTGAATTTGGTCACCATGCCGGTGGCGTCGGAGCCGGCGTTGGGTTCGGTGATACAAAGCGAGGCCAGCGCGCCCTCGGCGACCCGCGGCAGGAAGCGCTGCTTCTGCGCCTCGGTGCCGAAATCGATCAGCGGCTTCACCGCGTGAAACGTGGTGCCCCAGATGATGCCGGTGGCGGCGCAGGCCTTCGACAGTTCCTGCATGGCGGCCAAGTAGGCGACGTAGGAGAGGCCGGCGCCGCCATAGGCCTCGGGCACGAACACGCCGTTGACGCCGAGTGCGTTCAGATCCTCGATATTGGCCCAGGGGAATTCGGCGCTCTTGTCGTAGTCGGCGGCGCGCGGTTCGATCTTCTCCCGGCAGAGCGCGCTCAGGCTCTCGAGCACCAGGCGTTCGGTTTCGCTGAGCTTAGGCACCGATTTGAGGCGCTCGAACACGGGGCTCATGGACGGACTCCATATACCAACCTGCGGTGATAGGGACCTATTTGACCGGGATTATTTTGCGCGGTGGCGGCGTTGCGGTCCGCCATGCGATGTGGGATATCGGATAAGGAGCGCGACGCCGCCACTGCGCAAAAGAACCCGGCCTTCGGTGGGGAAAAAAAGCCCAGCCAGTACGTTACGACGCTTGCCCGCTTAAACAAGGGATACCCCTTGTTTAAGTAGCATCGCGCTGCGCGCCGTGCCTTCTGGGCTGAACTCTTTTTCCGCCATCAAATGGGTTCCTATCGCCGCAGGTTGGTATTATTGATTGATGGTCTGGCCGCCGTCGATGGTGATCGTCTCGCCGGTCAGGAACGGCAGATCCTCCTGGAACAGCATGGCCACCAGCCGCGCCACCTCTTCCGGTTCGCAGGCGCCGCCGGTCGGAATTCGGTTCTTCAGGAACCGACGGAATTTCTCGTCCGCCATGTAGTCGCGGTTCAGGTCGGTGGCGACGAAGCCCGGTGCGACGTTGAGCACGCGTATGCCGTCGGCCGCCCATTCGACGGCGAGGCCGCGGGTGATCGAGGCGGCGGCGGCCTTGGAGGCGGCGTAGGCGAGGTTGAGCTTGACGCCGAGGCCTTCGAAAAATGAACCGATGTTGACAATGGTCGGACGCTCGGCGTCCCGCAAATGGGGATAGGCGGTGCGGCAGACCACATAGAGCCCGGTGACGTTGGTGCGCAGGACCCGGTCGAAGTCCGCGGTCGGAAAGGCGGCGCTCGGCCCCTCCAAATGCAGTCCGGCATTGTTGACCACACCATCGAGACGCCCGGTGGTTGCCACTAAGTCGCCGATCGCCGCTTCGATCGATTGGTCGGACATCAAATCGCACGCCACTGGGATCAACCGCTCGGCCAAGGCAGGGTCGACTTCACGGTCGGCCAAGCCGACGCCTTGGCGGCTCAGGCAGCCCACCGTGAAGCCGCGCTTGGCCAACTCCTCGGCGATCGCCGAGCCGATGCCACGGCCGGCGCCGGTAACCGCGATCACCCGCTGTTCGGTCATCGCCTCAAGCGTCCTTGAACGCCGGTTTGCGCTTCTCTAGGAACGCGGCGGTGCCTTCGGCGGCATCCTCGGTTTGGAACGCCAGAGTGTTGAGGTCGGCTTCGACGGTCAGGCCCTCGTCAAGCGGGACTGTGCCGGCGCGCTGTACCGCCTCGCGGGCGAGTTTCAGGACCGGCAGGCTGAAGCCGGAGAAAGCACGGGCGAAGTCCGCCGCCGCGGCGATTGGATCGTCACTGTCGATCAGTCGGTTGATCAGGCCTAGGCTCAAGGCCTCCTCGGCTTCGACGGTACGCCCCGACATCACTAGTTCCAGGGCGCGGGTCTCGCCGACCAGGCGCGGCAGGCGCTGGGTGCCGCCATAGCCCGGGATCAGGCCGAGCTTGATTTCCGGCAGGCCGACCTTGGCGGTGGTGGTCGCCAGACGAAAGGTACAGGCCATGGCGAGCTCGAGGCCGCCGCCAAAGGCATAGCCGTTGATGATGGCGACGGAGGGAATGGCCAAGCTATCCAATTTGGCGAAGGTGCGCTGGCCCTGCACGGCGCCGTTCCGGGTCGCGCTGATCGACCGGCCCATCAGCTCGGTGATGTCGGCGCCGGCGCAAAAAGCGCGCTCTCCGGCGCCGGTGAAAAACAGCGCCCGGGCATCGCTGGCCGCGGCCTCGTCGATGGCGGCGCCGATCTGGCCGACGATGTCGAAACTCAAGGCGTTGAGCGCTTCCGGGCGGTTCAAGGTGATCAGCGCGAATTCCTCGACGCGGGTCAATTCTACGGCCATGGCTGATGTCTCCTATTAGTCTTAGTCGCCGCGCCAGCGGATGGGTTCAGGCTCGAGGTCGCCGTCGGCGACGGCCTGGCCGAGGGCGCGTTTCAAGATCTTGCCTGACGCGGTCAACGGAAAGGCGTCGGGGACCAAGAAATATTCCGGCATGTCGTATTTAGAGAGACCGGCCTCGTTGAGATGCGCCAGCACTTCGGCGCCGGTCGGCGTCGTTTCGCCTTCGGTCAGGATCGCCAGGCAGACCTTTTCACCCAGGCGCTCGTCGGCGACCGCGAAGGCGGCGGCTTTGGCAATGGCCGGATGGCTGATTGCCAGATCCTCGATCCGCGTCGGATAGATGTTGCGGCCACCGCGGATGATCATGTCCTTCAAGCGGCCGGCGATGTGCAGGCAGCCCTTGTCGTCGACCCAGCCGAGGTCGCCGCTCAGGAACCAGCCGCCGCGGTTGAACGAGGCCTCGGTGGCCGGTTGATTGTCGAAGTAGCCGAGCATCAAAGCAGCGCCGCGGCCGCCGATTTGGCCGACCGTGCCGGTCGCCGCCGGCCGGTCGGCATCCTCGCGGTCGAAAATCTCGATCTCGTAGCCGGCGCCGGCGCGGCCGCAAGAGGTGACGATGGTGTCTTTGTCGTCGTCGGGCAGGGTGTATTGGTGCGACGAGTTTTCGG
>Ga0315336_1002137_pt1 | contig 32125 bp, 29 predicted proteins | sample ASW5metaG_FD_204512 | JGI IMG/M metagenome (GOLD analysis project Ga0315336, IMG submission 204512) | Ammonia-oxidizing marine archaeal communities from Monterey Bay, California, United States - ASW #5 | ecosystem: Environmental > Aquatic > Marine > Intertidal zone | place: USA: California...
CGCTCTCAATCTAGTTTCAAGCTTAGTTTGTGAGGAGACGCACAGACAAACAAGGAAGGGTCTCGGAGCTGGTCTGAGGCCCCTTCTTCTCAGATCAGAACTTGATGTTGGTGCCGACCGTGAATCCCAGGAACGAGACCGGCCCGAACTGGGTGTACTCCACCTCGAAGTTGAGCGGCACGACCCCCGAGAGCTCCGCGCCGGCGGCGCCCCCGAAGCCGTAGACGATGCCAGCCCCGAAGTAGTAGTCCATCTCGACAAACGGGCGCCCGTAGATCGCGAAGTCGGGACTGGTTCGGTAGCCGATGGTGTACGGGACCTGGAGCTGAATCGGATTTGAGGTGCCGGCAAGCGTCATACCGAGCAGGCCGCCCACCGACATCTGTGCGCCAGACCGGTTGCGATTGCCCATGAGCTGGAGCTTGGCGCCTCCCGAAACACCAAAGTCCAAGTTGCCGACAAGCGTAGTGAACAACTTGCCGTGCAGATCGACCGTGTCGGACATGCCGTAGCGACCCCAGCCACCCACCTTTACGAACGTCGCGCTATTGCCGGGGGCAAGCACGACCTGACCTGACCCTCCGTACACGATGTTCGTCTCACCTACGGCGTCTGCAGACTCCGCAATCGTCAGGTTCCCGCCATGGGCGGTCAGTGCGAGCATCAGCACCCACATGCACACCTCATGCGGTCAGTCGTCGTCGTCGCAGTCCCAGACGTCCTGACACTCATCGAACATGTCTTCGATTTCATCGGAATCGCAGCCGAGATCCTTGAATTCTCCGAGGCATGCCTTGGCCTTGGTGGCGTCGTATTCGCAGTCATCGTACAGGGCCCTGTAGTCCTCGGCGGCGTCGTCGTAATCGTCGATGCAGTCGTCGAGATCGTCCCACTCCTCATCGAAGAAATCCTCGAGGCACTCCTCGGTGTGCGCGCATTGGAGCTCATTCACCTGCTGGATGAACTTCGCCTCCGACAGGCCGCATGCCGTGGAGACAAGGAGCAGGGAAACGCAACAGGACAGTACAGCAATGACTCGCATGGGCAAAGCGTCGCAGCTGCGGATCCTGGTGTCAACGGCAAGCTCGGGTACTATGCACTTCTTCCAAGAGGCACCACATGTTCCGAACGCGTTTCATGTCCCCGTACACAGTGACGCTTTTCATGCTTACCGGTTGTCTGTTCTCCGGAGGGAGCGGCGATGGCGACGAGGACGACGTGGATCGGTTCGGCCTCTTTGGCATGTCCGAAGAGCGTTTCTCCGCCGCCTTCGGTGAAAAATTGTGTGCGGAGTACGAGAGCTGCAACCGGGACGTCGATTGTGATCCCAGTGGTATGGGCAGTACCATCGAGTGCGACTACGACGCGGCCAAGGCCATGGAGTGCCTCAACGGCGACTACACCTGCAACGACGAGTTTGGTGAGGGCTTCGAGTTCATCGAGGTCGACCTCGCCTGCATGGACATCTACACGAACTGTTCGGGAAGCACCTACAGCGACGACGACGACACGTACTCATCGTACGACTACTGAGGCTGGTGTTGCTTCAGGTCATCGACGACCTCGTCTACCGATGGACCCGATGGAAAAGTTGCGCTGTGGAGCTTCATGCGAGCCCCGTTTGATTGCGCAGCGGTGAAAGTGACCTCCGAGCTGTCAGCGGACCAAAGAACAGTACCGTCCGCTCTCCACTCGACATCTAAGTCGCTGTAAACCTTGGTTTCCCAGATAACGCGGCCCAATCCATCAGTGACATGGAGTCGACTCCAACGCTGCGTACCCCCAAAGAAGCGCTTGCCCTCAAAGGACATCGCGCTCGCCGTGTAGCGCATACTCGGCGAAGTCAGGGTTTGGCCCGAACCAACCACCCAGAGGTTGACGTACGCACCCCTGCATGCGCCCATGCTCAACACCACTACGAACACACCAACAAAAGATTTTCTCACACTTCTGATCCCCATTGCAAGGGCATCTATCCAATTGTGAGGAGTGCATCCCTTGACCTGCCGCTAACATTTACTCAAGATGTAAGTGGGTGGCGGCTTCCCGGCGTATTCCCCCTTCAGGGCGGTTTCATGAATCTTCGGGTTTTTTCAGTACTGGTGTTCGGCACGATGTGGGGCACATTGGTCGGTTGTAATGCCGACGAGCCCGATGAGAAGCCCGAGCCGTTCGTCGAAGATACGGACGATGCACCCATCTACAACACCAACACAACGACCACGAGCTTCCCCGTAGATACGGGCTTCGGCACGACGGGTGACGCACCACCCGACGACTGGCTACACATCAGCCAGCTCGGAACGTGGTCCATGTCGCCTCCCGGCGGCCCCTACGACAACATGACTGGCGGCCTGACCATCCTCGAGATCGTCAACGACGGACCCGACGACACCGCCGAGCCGCCCGAATGCCAGGTCATCTACACCCTCGTGGGCCAGACCTACGAGCCCAATAGTTGTGCCGACTGCGACTTCACGGTCCTGGTTGAGTTCAGCGGCACCGGAAACCGCGATGGCTGCCACGACCCGGACATGCCGCCGATGAACGTCGAGCCCGGAGCCGGCTGGCCCATGGGCTACTCGTCGAGCAGAAACCTGGTCCTGTTCAACTACCACAACACCGGCGTCTGGGTGCCCTGGTACGACGCCGTCAAAGTCGGCGATGTGATCAGCATCGACTTCAGCACGTCCATCGCCATCGAAGTGGAGGACGAAGACGAATGATGCGTCTCATCCCACTCGCCCTCCTCATTGGCGCCTGCGCCGATCAGAATCCACAAACTGCCGGGACCCCAGAGCGCGCCCCGCAAGACGAGCTCGTACTCCCCGAATACGAGAGCGTGGACTTCGTGGCCGCGTTCCAGGATGCGCTGACGACACTGCTCGACGTGAACACCAGCAAGCCGTGGGCAGGCCATCTCGCAAGCCTGGAGTATCGCGAGCCAGACTGCCCCAACCTCTACGCGGGCCCACCCGAGGATGTCGACATCGACGCCGAGCCTGGCGAGGGCATTGCGTGGTCCGATTACTGCGAGACCAGCGGGGGCTTGTCGTACGGCGGGTACAACTTCTGGGAGAGCTCGGCGAATGCTTCGGGCCAGCTCGACGACCCCAGTGGCCGCACCTCGACGGGCGATCGTCGGCTCGCCGGCCGCGCCACCGTCGGCAGCGACACCGAGCTGCTCTTCGAGTTCAACGGCGAAGCCAGCGACTCCGTCTATGTGTCTGAGGGCGAAGGCTACGAGACGTGGACGTACACCACGCTCATCGAGGGCACGGTCGGAGGCTCAGATGCCATGGCAGACTCGCTGACCCCCGATGGCTGGCGGACCGACCTGTACCTGTTCTACAGCGGCGGCGACGCCGATCGCCTCGAAGCCCGCGGGAACGCCTACCTCTTCGAAGGTCGTATCGGCGACCGGTTCGACAGTGTTGTCGTCGACATGGAGCTCATCGGCGATCTCGGCCGCGGCCCCGACGACTGTGTCGAGGAGCCGCGCGGCTACATCGGTCTGCGCGACAGCGACGCCTACTGGTACGACCTGGTCTTCCTGCCTCGGTACGAAGAGGACCTGACCAACAACGGCTATCCGAACGATCCGCTCTCCGTCTGCGACGGCTGTGGCACTCTGTACATCCGCGGCGTCAAGACCATCGATGTCTGCGTCGACTTCTCATCTGTTTTTGCGGGCGGCCTTGCCCGGCCGGCCATCGAGGACTTCGTCCTGACGCTTCACGATCTACCCTGACACTCACACAATCTGGCGTTCGCGCCAGGGGGGCACCATGCGAACTGCATTGTCACTGATATCCATCGCGCTACTTGCGAGCTGCGGTGGACCTGCCGAAGAAGAGGCGGAAGGCCCCCCGAACCTCGAAATGCTGAGCAGCCGTGCGCAGCTGATCCGACTCTCCGTGGACCTCCGCGGAATCCACCCCTCCGAGGCCGACATTCGCGCCTATGAAGAGGTTCCGGATCTGTGGGGTCACTACGTCGAAGAGTGGATCGAAGACCCGCGCTTCATCGACCGCATGAAGGAGATCTTCAATCTCCAGTTCTTCTCGCGAAACGGCGAGACCTACTTCGACCTCGAAGAGGCCGGCGTGTTCGGTGTCGATGACAACGCCATGGCCGACTACATCTCCGAAGAGTCGCTGATGTTGCTGCAGTACATCATCACCAACGACCTTCCCTACAACTACATCGTCACCGCCGACCACACGATGGCCAATCCGGCACTGGCGACCATGTGGGACATCTCGTACCCCGACGGCGCCACCGGCTGGCAGATCGCCAACTACCAGGACGGCCGCCCCGAGGCCGGCATGTTGACCATGACTGGCATCTGGCAGCGCTACCCGTCGATGGGTGGCAACGCCAACCGGCACCGCGCCAACGCTATCAGCAAGATGTTCCTCTGCGACGACTACCTGTCGCGCCCGATCGTCCTGAACCGCGCGGCGGTCGACCAACTGACCGTCGACCCGGAATCGGCGATCAATCAGAACGACGGCTGCCAGGCGTGCCACTCGACTCTGGACCCGCTCTCGGCCAACTTCTTCGGCTTCTTCACCTACGACGACGACATCGGCATCGAGCAGACGGTCTATCGACCCGAGCTCGAAGAGGAGTGGAAGGCCTACTCTGGAAAACCGCCAGGATTCTACGGCCGTCCGACCGCCAACATCTACGAATTCTCCGATATGCTGGCACAGGACTCCCGATTCGCCGACTGTGCGGTCAAGACCGTCTTCGAGGGCCTTACGCAGCGCACGACGACAGAAGAAGACTGGACAGAGCTCTCGCAGCATAGCGACGCTTTCGTGGCCTCGAACCAGAACATCAAGGATCTGGTCCGGTCGATTGTGGCCTCTCCCGAGTACGTCGCGCTCTCCAGCGACAACTCAGAACTCAACGAGCGCATCGCCGGGGTGAAGACTGCCAGTCCGGAGCAGTTTGCATCCATCGTCGAAGACGTGACTGGATATCGCTGGGTTTTCGGCGGCCGCGACGGTTTCACCACCGGCGACATCGGTCTTCCCGTCCTCATGGGTGGCATCGACAGCCAGTTCGTCACTGTGCCCACCTACACACCGTCAGTCGGCACCGCCTTCGCCATCGAGCGACTGGCACAGAGCGCCGGCTGGTACGTCGCCGAGAGCGACCTCAGCCCCGAACGAGAGGGTGACGCCAAGCTGCTTGTCTATGTGACCATCGAAGACACACCGGACAACAATCCCGAGGCGTTCAAGACCCAGATCAGGCATCTCTACACCGCTATCACCGGCACACCGCTTGCCGATGACGCCACCGAGCCGGATGAACTCATCGCGCTGTGGAAATACCTGTACTCCGTCGAAGCGTCGGCCCCGCAAGCCTGGGCCGGCATCATCTCCGCTGTCCTGCGCGATCCGCGCGTGATCTTCTACTAGGAGCCCATCATGTCGAAACTCAACGAACAGAGAATGCGACGGCTCCTCACGCGGCGCCACTTCCTCGGCGGAGCCAGCGGCCTGATGGCGGCTGGAGCGCTGGGATTCCCAAAGCTCGCCCACGGCGCGGCCAAAGGCATCGACCGAAAATTCATCTGGTTCTTCGCCGGTGGCGGCTGGGACACATCGACCATCCTCGATCCCCACTTCGATACCGACGGCGTCGACATGGACATCGACACGGTCATGGGTTCGGTGGGCAACCTCCGCTACACCATGGGCCCGGATCGCGAGCCCGTGGACCGGTTCTTCCGCCGATGGGGCGCCCAGGCGGCGATCATCAACGGCATCAACCACCACAGCGTGGGCCATGATTCCGCAACACAGTTCTGCCTGACGGGCACCAGTGCCTCTTCTTACGCGGATTGGCCAACGGTCATCGCCGCAAACAGCCCCGTCGAGCTACCCCTTCCCCACGTGGTCTTTTCCGGACCGAGCTTCCCCGGTACCTACGGGGCGGCCGTGGTCCGCGCTGGTGGCGGAACCCTCCTCGATCTCATCGATGGGTCCATCGTCGGCTACTCCGACAGCCCCGCGCCGCTGCCCGCCACCCCCGCTGACAGCATGGTTGATAGCTTCGTGCACAAGCGTGTGGCCGACTTTGCAGCTGGACAGACCGGACTGGCGAGGACGCGCGCCGAAGGCCTGCTCTCCAACATCGAGCGCGCAATGAAGCTCGAGGGTCGTCGCTTCGAGGCCGGACTCTCTGACCTTGGAAACACGACATTGGACCAGGCCATCAAGGCCTCGGAGATGATGCGTCTCGGGCTGACGCGTTGCGCCATGATCCGTATCCCAGGAGGCTGGGACAGCCATGGTGGCAACCAGGTCCAGGCTCCCCAGCAAGTCGAGTTCTATGATGTCCTCGATCAGCTGTTCGACCACCTCGCGACAACGCCGGGCAACTCGACGACATGGCTCATCGACGAAGTCGTTGTGGTCGCCCAGTCGGACTTTGGACGCACGCCACGCCTCAACGGCGGCGGCGGCAAGGACCACTGGCCCTATGGCTCGACCCTCGTGGCCGGCGCTGGCGTCAACGGCAACCGCGTCCTCGGAAAATCCGACGACTCGCTCATTGCAGTCGACAGCATCAACCTGGCCACCGGTCAGGAGGAGGCCGGACACGACCAGCTTGGCGTCGAGCACGTCGGCACGGGTCTGCTGAAGCTCGCCGGCCTCGATCCAGAGAACTTCCTCCCAGGCGTGCAGCCCCTCGATGCCCTGCTTCGGGGCGGTGCGTGAGAACTGGAGCGCGTTGGGTCGTGGTCGCCCTGTTGGCCATGACCTCCTTCCACTGCGACGATCACCTGCTCGGCGAGGACGTGCGGGCGGCGACGCAGTGCAGTCACGATCCTCCGCTCACCTACGAGAACTTTGGAGAGGGCTTCCTCAAGCATCACTGCAACGGGTGCCACAGCCAGTTCCGTGAGTACGATTGGCAGCGCAGCGGGGCTCCCTCGGGGGTAGACTTCGATGAGTGGGACACATTGCTCGAGTGGGCAGAGCGGGTCCTGATTCGCACCGAGGAAGGATCGATGCCACCTGCTGGAGGACCCACTCCCGACGAGCGAATCACTTTCGTCGAGTGGATGGAGTGCGAAGTGATGCCCATCGCAGGGAGGAACAGATGATCTCCATCGCCCTGCCAATCATGCTGCTCGGCTGTCAGGAATACGCCCTTCGCGAGCCCGACAAGGTCGCGCCCGCCGAACCACCGGACCAGGTGGACGAGGGTTTTGGAGATGCCCCGAACTGGCAGGACTGCCTGACCGGCTACCTCGGCGAGTACAGCAACCTCAGCATCGATCATCTGGACGTCGAACCACCGCTGAACGAGGTGCCCGCCGACGACCCCCTCCCGCTGAACTGGTGGGACGAGCCCAGCTTCCAGCGCTTTGATCCGGGCCTGGACTTCGGTGCCAACTGGTGGCCGGTGGACGAGGGACTCGAAGAAGACCCCGCCTACTACTCGGTCAAATGGATCGCCTGGCTGCGCGCCTGGGATCGCACCGACCTGGCCATCACACTCGGCTCCGGCGGGGACAGTTGGGTCATGCTGGACGGAGAGGTCATCGCTGCACAACCCGGGGTACACGAATTCGATCCGGTTGTGTACGCGGTTCAGGTCGAGTCGGGACAGTACCCGTTCGAGGTCCGCTATGCCCATCGAGGTGGCGACGCTGGATTCCGTTTCCGCGTCGTGAGCGGCGACGTCTCGATATGCTATCCGGAGTTCTCCGAGGAAGAGTGATTTGCAGCGCGCGTGCCTGGCAGCCTTGATCGTGGTGACGGCTTGCGGCAATGGCCCCGGCAAAGACGGCTGCATGGTAGGAGACGAGCCCACGCTTTCGATCGGGCTCGGCGAGTCCAGATACACCGCGCTCACCCCCGGCGAAGTCCTGCCTTTTGTCTATGGGCCTCAGGGCGGCTACCACCTCGAGCTCGGACTGGAAGCCACCCAGCTCGACGCCGAAGATCTGGTCACGGGCAGCTTCGAGGGGCGAATCGACGGAGAGGTGGTTGCGACGTCAAACCCCTGGCTGACCTTCCGCTGCGACGACGAGACCCGAACACAGCAGTCCTGGGGCACCCTGCTCATCTTCGATACCGACCCCGAAGACCTGCACGATGTGGATGTGCAGATCGATGCCGAGGTGACGGACATGGCCGGCGCCAGCGTGATGGCATCCTTGGTCGTGCATATCGTGGACCCAGAGAATCCCGGCGATTAAATAGGACACATGAGCAACTTCAAGCGCCTCTCAAACCTGGCCAAGGGCAAGGTCAAGTCCATCTTCAATCCCTCTGACGAGGGGGGAATGGCCGATCTAGACCGAGAACTCGACCAGATGCGCGGCGACGACTCCGAAGGCGACTCCGCACCCAGGCAACGGCAGAGTCGGGCCCCGCGAAGCGAGAAACACGCGATCCTGGATAAGTTGCTTAACAATGGGCTTCTGAGCCAGGAGGAGTACGAAATCAAGCTCGCTGCACTCGATGGCACGGTGCCGCCTCCCACACCCACCAAAGACGATAGCAAATCCCGCGTACCGCCAAAACCGAAGAAGAGAACGCTCTAGATCTTTGGACTAGCGCGACGGTTCCTAAGTTCATCGCCAGATGGGGAAGGCACTTCCGATCTGTCGCACTAGCTAGGCCAGCGCCTCGGCAACCGCGCGAACCACTCTCGGATCGAAGCCGATACTCTGGTGCACCAGTGGATGGGGCACCCCGTTCAGATGAACGAACCGCGCGCCCGCGAGCTGGCAGCGTGAGGCCGGAGCGACGGGGTCGTGAGCGAGGCCGATGGAGGTCGATGGGACCGCGGGCGCTCCGCCGGCCACCATGCCTCGAACCAATGAGCTCGTCGGCAGACATTGCCACGCGCCTTTCGACACAGCGCCAAGGGCTGCAACTCCCAGCAGTGCAAACCAGGTACCGTGAAAGGGACTGGCTACCGCCACGAATCGGCCGACCTTTTTGGCACCGTCCAGATTCGTCAAATAGTGCAATGCCGCAAAGCCGCCCAGACTGACGCCAACGAGATCGACCTTTTCCGCCCCCGTCTCTTCTCGAATCCGATCGACATTGTGGCCGACCTGCGCCGCAAGTTTTCGAACATCGCCGATACACAACGGCGACAATCGCGCGAGGTGGGACTCGACATCGTACCCAGCCAAGGCCCACTTCATGGGAAGCAGCAAATGGGGCATGGCGAGATAGCCGTGAACCAGAATCACAGGTCGCGTTGCAGTTGGGGCCAATGCTTCTCCGGCGACGCCTTGTTTCTAGACGCGAACGCTATATCACCGGTGTTAGTCTCTTTGCATGCCAGGCGAGGGCATCGAATCCCAAGGACCCTCTCAGTCGCTTCCAACTATCGGCAGTGGAAGGTACAAGCTCGCGTCCAAGCTGGGCGAGGGTGGCATGGCGATGGTCTACAAAGGCTGGGACACCAAGCTGCAGATCTGGCGCGCAGTGAAGATTCTCCTGCCGGAATACAGCCGGCGTCGCAAGCTGCGCAAGCGTTTCGAGAACGAAGCCTTACTCATGGCCCGGCTTCAACACCGCAACGTCATCAGCGTCTTTGACGTGGGAACCGACGAAGCCCTGCCGTACATCGTCATGGAACTCGCAGCCGGTGGTTGCCTGATCGATTGGACTCAGGAATACGGGCCCATGCCAGCGAGAATGGCAATCGATGTCACCATGCAAGTCTGCAAGGGAATCGGTGCTGCACACGAGCATGGGGTTGTGCATCGCGACATCAAGCCTCACAACGTGCTCATCACCAAACGCGGCGTATGCAAGGTCACCGACTTCGGCATTGCGCAGATCGAAGACACCGGCGACATGACCAAGACCGGCTCCGTTATGGGAACGCTTGGCTACATGGCCCCCGAACAGCGGACTGACGCAAAGAGCGTCGATCAGCGCGCAGACGTCTATGGTATCGGCGCGACGCTGTACAAGCTCCTCACTGGCGGAGCCGTAGCCGATCTCTTCCTGGCCGAGCACGACGCCACCATGCTCGAAGGCGTACCCGACGAACTGGTCCCCGTGTTGCTCATGTCGACGGCGTACAAACCCGAACGGCGCTTTGGGACCGTGGCCGAGCTCGCCAAGGCCCTGCATGACGCCAAGAAGGACATGCCTCAGGATCCGCCAGATACGCCGAGTCTGGCTATGCCACAAGATGTTCCGCGCACGCCCTCGATATTCAATCCAGAGATCTCGTCGCCGACCTTCCCCGAAATTGCAGAGGTCCTCGAACAGGAGGACTTCGTCGCGCCAACCCGGCCGAGCCCCTACGAGCAGCCGACTCGTCCTGGTCCCGCCGAGACCGCTGCGGAACGGATCGACAATCTCAAGAATACCAACGATCCACTCCCCTACTTCATGCCGGAAATGAGCCCGCGCAAGAAGAAGAAATGGGGAGAGAAAACGGACAACAGCGAGCTGCCCTCCTATCTTGATCCCCAGACCATCGACGACGCGACCCCGGTCGGTGGTGTCGTGCTCGGGGTCGACGCCGTGAGTCGACAACGGTCTGATGCCGCGCGCGCTGCGGCGATGAAGGAAGGCCTGATCGACGAACATGGTCGAACGCTGCGCGATGGCGAGGCCATCGGTGAGAAGCGCCCTGGCACCCTCGAAGATCTCGAGGAGGAGGATCCGACTCCCTGGGAGGTGTTCGTCGCGACGGTCTGGGCGCTCCTCGGTGCCATGAAGAAGCCGATCGCGGCATTCTCCATCCCGATCTTCGGTGTGATCCTGGTGGGATTCATCAGCATCGGCTCGGCCGCGATGACCGTAAACCAGGCCGAGACCGCGGCCGTCGCCTACGAGTACAAACTGTTCGGCACCCTGGAGAGCGAGCAGCGAATCGTCGAGGATCTGATCGGTCTGGGCGCCAACGAGGTCATGCTCCGAAGCCTATACGTGGAATTCGCCGACTCCAAGGGCGAGTCGCGCCTGCTGGCGGCGGAGAAGCTGATCGGCCACCTCGAACAGCAGGCCACCTTCCAGCTCACCGGCAACCACTCCGGGGTCAAGAAGCAACACAAGCTCTCGATGGTCCGCACGCGATGGGAGAAGATCTCGTTCGCCTATGTCCAGTACAGCGAGTCCATGTTGGCCTGGGAGCTCGCCGCCGATACCCGCCGCGGCCGAGTCGCGGTCACGATCGGAGCCGCAAAAGCGCCTTGATTCCGTTCACGGTCGGCGCACAAAACGGGAAATAAGGCGCTTGCGCCGCCCGTTTTGAGTGTCGATTGTGAATAGAATCTTCACAGTGGCGCGCTTGCGCGTCACGCAACTGATGTTTCGAAGTGGACTATCGACCGGAGGGAGGTCGTCCGGCTCGATTCTGGGCAGCGCCGACTAGCGCCGGCGCCTGAACAGCCAGCCAAAGGTGAGAAACGGCAGGAAGAACAGTGCTTTTTCACTCTTCTTCTCGGCGTTCTTTCCACCACAACAGCCGCCCGCGCCTACATCGTGGGTCGCACCAGCGTTGTCGTATCCGAGCTGCTTGAACCCCTCCTGCACGGTCCAGCCGGGGTTCCCCTCGCCATCCCATTCGTACGCACCGGCGTCCGGAGCCGCACCATCGCGGGGCGCTCCGTTGAAGTCGAACTGTGGGACCCAGGCCTCCGATGAGCCGTCCCCGACGTTGATGATGGTCGCAGACGAAGACGGGTAGAAATCCCAGTTTTCGACATCAACGAAATCGGAGAAGCCGGCACCCGCAATCACCCAGTCCGGGAAGATCGTCTTGTCGTAGCCCTCGACCAGGCCGGTCACGACATTGCTGCGGATGTAGTTCGACGTCGAGTCGTACTCGGTGAAGCTATCGTCGTCGTAATCGAGTCCATATCCAGTGGGATTCGCGGCCACGTTGTTGGTGAACACCATGCCGGAGCGGAAGAACCACCCGCTGAGTTGGATGGCGTCGCCGGTGGTGTTGACGACGGTGTTGTGGCTGATGACCTGATTCTCGAGCCCATTGCGATTGTCGTCGTTCCAGGACCGGATCCCGTCGCCATCCACGTCGAAGACGATGTTGTTCTGGATGATCGCCGCTCCCTCGAACCACATACCAGTGTCCACCGCCTGCCAGACGATATTGCCGGTGACCTCATTGGAGTCCCCGGACTCGGTCGAGCCCACGAACAGTCCGTGGTACGGAATCCCGTGGATCACGTTGTCACGAACCACATTACCTTGCGAGCCATTCGCAAGGTAGATCCCGCGGGAATACTCACCCCCGATGTTGTGGATGTGGTTCTCGGCCACGACGCTATCCTGCATCCAATAGCCCGCGTCGCTGGTCCCGATGCTGATGCCGCTCCCGTCGCCCGTGTCGTGAACGTGGTTCCGCTCGATGGTGAGCGAGCTGGAGTCTCCGTCGACGCGAATGCCCGAACCCATGACGTTTCGGACTTCGCAGTCTTGGATGATGATGTTGCTGCTGATGAACCCGTCATTGGAGCTGATCCGGATGCCGCCGTAGCTCTCGTCCATCCAATTCGCGGCACCCTCGAAGATGAGATCTTGGACGAGAATCCATGTTCCATCAGCGATATCGACGATCACACCGCCCGTCGACATCTGCAGAACCGCCTGCCCGGCATTCTGGGCCTTGAGCGTGATCGGTTGATCTTGGCTGCCTGTACCGCTCCACCGGAGTCCCTCGTCGAGGATGTACGTACCATCGGTGAAGATGACCGTATCGCCCGGTCCGAGGGCCGAGGTCAGAGTGGCGACCGGGTCCCCCGGACTGACGCTGACTGTGACAGCCCCCGCAAGGGAGGGAAAAGCGAGAAGGGACAGAGTAACGGCACATCTCATGGCTAGGCTCCCGGTCCGCCAGTGGATCCCCGATCATTCTGAGATCCATTATTGTCGTTCATCGCGGGTGCAGGGGGTCCTGCGTCCCGCTCGAAACTTCCAACCCGGAGATCCAGGTCGTCATTGCCCGGCACGCCATCGTCAGTGAAGGTGACGAAGAGCGGGTCGCGAGCGTAGTTGTCGTCCACGTCTACCGCAACGGCACCGGCGAATTCCACCAGAGTGCTCGTCGCATAGGACGTGTTGAAGTCTACTGTCGCCGTGCTGCCAGGGGCGACATAGGCCCCCGAATCGGCGTTGGACCAACCGATCAGGTTGGCTTGGACCACCAGGTTCGAGGCGTTGGTGACGCCGACATGCAGGCCGCCCCCCTCTCCCGACGCGGTGTTGCCGACCAGTGTGTTGTTGACGAGCCCGATAGCGGCGGTCGCTCCAGTGACCGCAATGCCACCTCCAACGCTACCCGCCGTATTCGAGGCCACTTCGAGATTGCGGACCCAGCCGCCAGAATCGTCGATATCCGTCAAGGCAACCGCCCCACCCGCTGCGGCCGCGGTGTTGAACTCGAAGTGTGCGCGCTGCACCAGATAGGATCCACCGCCGCTGAGCTGCAGTGCCCCACCGTCCCCCAGGGTCGCCTCATTGGTCCCGAACCACTGGTCCCGCGCATCGACACTACCGCCGAAAACCGAGATCGCACCGCCGTTCCCCGCGGTGTTGCCCACATAGACCGTGGCGCCGCGATCGGAGAACAGGACCGGGGACACCAGAGACAGCGCCCCACCGTCATCGGCTGCCGCGTTGTTGAGGAAGTCGCACCCATTTCGCAACAGCAGTGTGGCCGATGACACGGCGATGGCTCCGCCGTCGGTGGCCGACGCGTTGCCGTCGATAACGACCCCGTTGAGCGTCAGGGTGGCTCCGGTCTCGACCTTGATCGCGCCGCCATCGGTCGCCGCGTCGCCCCCGGAGAACGTGACGTCTTCGATGACGACATCTGCGTTGTTGGAGACGGTCAGCAAGCGGCTGTAGGGCGCGGCGGTAAACTCCGTATTTGCGGCAGAACCACCATAGATCGCGACGAAATTTCCGTCGATCTGCGCGTCGACCTCGTAAGTCCCAGGCTCGAAATGGATCTCGTGGCAGACCTGATCCAGGTTGGCGAGGGCTGTCGCCAGGCTGTCGAATGGATCGGCATCGGTACCCAATCCGTACGCCGTGCCGTACCCCGAAACGACAACCGGAAACGCGTTGGCATCGTTGTCGTCACAATCGCCAGTCGCCGAACAGACGGTGTGTCCGTCCCCATCGGCGTCGACGTCGTCGATGCCACCGTCACAATCGTTGTCGATGCCATCGCAGACTTCGGCGGCCCCGAGGAAGACCTCCGCGTCTGTATCGTCACAGTCGCCGTCGCAAGGAGTCTCACCATCGCCGTCGTTGTCGTCGTCCTCGTCTCCACCGGCCACGCAGTCGTTGTCGACGCCATCGCAGACTTCGACTGCACCCGGATAGATCTCGCCGTTGTCGTCGTCGCAGTCGCCGCCGCAAACTGGGATCCCATCAAAGTCGTTGTCGTTCTCGTCCAGAGGCACGATGCCGTCACAGTCGGTGTCGAGGAGGTCGCAGATTTCGCTGGCACCGGGATTGACGCTTGCGTTCTCGTCATCGCAATCCCCGTCGGCCGGCGAGAATCCGTCTCCATCGCCGTCTACGGTGGACAGTGCGCCAGAGCCGGAAAGGGACACGAACTGGCTGGGATTGTCCGCATCCGAAGAGCGGACCTGGATCCGGCCCACTTCGGCCGACGAGTCATCGGGGGTGAAGCTCACCAGGACCTCGGCCGTGGTCCCGCCAGCTACAACCTCGATGTCGTTGCGATCGACGCTCCATTGACTGGCTTGCCCCTCGATCAACGATACCGAGAGCAAATCGATGTCGCCGCTGCCGGGGTTGGTGAGTTCTAGAGAAAGAACAGTCGTGGTTCCGAGCTCGACAGCGCCGAAATCCAACGATTCAGTCGAAAGGGTGAGGCTGCCAGGTGCAGTACTCGCAGAGTCGCCGCCGCCACAGGCGACGAGCAATGGCAAAAACAAGCCCAGATGGCGCATCCAGCTCCCTATCCGTACTTGATTATACCCGCGCCGGAGTCGGGAGCTACCGACCTCTGAAGGTAGGCGCGATCAAGCGTCGTCGCCCGGTTGCTCAGGGACCGCCACTGCCAGTACCACCGCCACCAGCAGTGGTCGTAGTACCGCCTCCAGAGCCCGTTCCGCCCGTACCGCCACCGCCAGGCCCGCCGCCACCGGAGCCGGTGCCACCACCGCCCCCTCCGCTGCCAGTACCGCCGCCGCCGCCGCCGCCGCCGCCGCCGCCGGAGCCAGAGCCGCCGCCGCCGCCGCCGCCGCCGCCGCTGCCCGTACCGCCGCCGCCACCGCCACCGCTGCCGCTGCCACCTCCAAGGGTCCGCGTATCCGTATCGGTATCGGCGTCTGTGTCGGTGTCCGCGTCGGAGTCGGCGTCGGTGTCGGCGTCCGTATCAGCGTCAGTATCGGTATCGGTGTCCGCGTCGGTATCGGTATCGGTATCGGTGTCCGTGTCGGCCTCGAGAAGAAAGCCGCCCGTATCGATGGGCTTGTTCTTGTCCTGCGTGACGCAAGAAACCAATAGACCCGCGAGAATGACGCTGGTGAGACGCATGTCGATTGCCCTGGGGGGATTGGGTGCCCTACCGGCGGCAGAGTACCGCACGCTTCGGGTGGCGTCTTGATCCATCGCATTTCAGGCGATTGCGTTCCCTAGTCGGGCCGCTTGCCCACGGCCTTCGAAAGAGAGAAGCACCGGCCGAATTACCCCCCCGACCGGTGCTTCCTGGACAAGCTGGGGACTCATCCTCAAGCTGTTTTTTTCAGCTCACCCAGTGTCTCTGCAGGGGGCATGCCAAGCGGACTCCGCCCCGCACCGAAGGGCGAATAATCCCCATACAATCAACGTATATTGATGATCTTCGGTGACTGAGCAGGGTGTGCGCAAGTTGCTCACCGTGCAAACCGTACAGCGCACTTTGCCATGCGCACTTTGCGCAGATGCGCGCAAGTTGCTCAACCAATGCCGAATCGGCCGATCTTGGTATCGAGGGTGCGCTTCTGAATGCCCAACAGGCGAGACGCGGTCGCGCGATCCCCCGCCGTTCGATTCAAGGCCTCCTGCAGAATTCTCAACTCGAGGCGTTCTATTCGGTCTTTGAACGAGAGTCCGCCCATGTCCGTGAGCGGCTTCACTCCTGGCGGCGTGTCGCGAATTCCATAGGCACGGATCTTGTAAACGAGCGTTCTGCGTGGCATTTGCAAGAGGTCAGCAGCGTCGGTCTGGTTGTTCTCAGCAGACAGGAGAGCCGAGCGGATGAGCTCGATCTCATACGCGCGGACCTGCCGTTTGAGGTCGAGGCCACTGGGGTCGACCGGCACGGCACGGGTCACCATATCCGTCGGCTCGGGACTCTCCTTCCAATCGTCGATGGCGTCGCTGAGGGGATCGAAGCGCCTCAGCCGCTCGGGGAGATCGTCGACAGTGATCACATCTCCCACGGCTATGACCACTGCTCGATCGATGGCGTTGCGGAGTTCTCTGACGTTGCCCGGCCACGGGTAGGCCTCGAGAGTCGCGATCGCCTCTGGAGAAATCCCCAGGATACTCCTGCCATTCGCGCCGTTGGCGAGCTTTACGAATTGCCGCACCAGGGGCCGGATCTCATCCACGCGCCTGCGCAAGGGAGGCACGGTGAGCGTGAGGGTGTTCAACCGGTAGAACAGATCCAACCGAAAGGACCCGTCTTTGGTCATCGCCTCGATGTCGCGATGGGTGGCCGCGAGCACGCGAACATCGACATCGATCTCGGTGTGAGACCCCACGCGCGTCAGGCGTTTGGTCTCCAAGACGCGCAACAGGGCAACCTGTGCGCTCGCCGCGAGCTCGCCGATCTCATCGAGCAAGACCGTTCCGCCTTCTGACTCCTCGAAGACGCCTTTGGTCCGACGGTCCGCACCAGTGAATGCGCCTTTCTCGTGTCCGAAGAGCACACTCTCGATGAGCTGGGAGGGTATCGCGCCGCAGTTGATGCATCGCATAGGTCTGTCGCGGCGGTCACTGCGGTCGTGAATGGCCCGGGCGACCACCTCTTTGCCCGTTCCCGTCTCCCCTTCGATGAGGATGGGAATATTCGAATAGGCGACCCGGTCGATGGTCTCGTAGACCGTGATCATCGCTGGGTCGCGAATGATGGGGCCCTGATCCGGATCGGAGCTGTGCCACACATTGGTGTGGGCCAGGAACTTGATCGGTTGGGCGAGAGAAGCGCCGGCGACCGCCGCACTCGCGGCGCTGCAGAGTTCAGACGCCGAGCTGGCGTCGTCGGGGTACATCACGACACCGCACACCAGCGGTGGCTCGTTCTCAGCCCGCCCTTTGATCACTTCCTCGGCCAACCTTCGCGCGGCGTCGAGCTCGACCTCGGGAAGCAGGACCTCGACCGCGTCGGGTCCGAACAACCCCACTCGATCGACATCGCGCGCCAGCTCGCGGATACGTGGAACCCATCTGTTCAGGTGGCCGCGCCGGGACAGACTGCGGATGAGCACGACCGCGACACTGCGTCGGAAGGTGCGCGCGCGATTTACCTCGTCGGTGAGGGCGGCCATCCAGCGCTCGTGGCTCTCGAGCCCGTGCAGTCGACGCTGCAGATTCCCGAGCTCGTGCACGCTGATCATCACGGATCCGAGCGTGACTTCATCGTCTACTCCGACCATCGCCGGGCGACTGATGCGCTCGCCGTTGAGGTAGGTCCCATTGGTCGAACCCAGATCTTCGACGGTAACGGTCCCGTCCAGCAGCACGAAACGCGCGTGTTGGCGCGACAGACGGCGGCTCTTCGGACGCACATGGGAGGGATCAGACCTGCCGACGACGATAGGATGGCCCTCGACCAACGGAACCACGTCGAGGCCCTCCCGATGGTAGATCAGCAGCGCCTTCCCCAGATCGCCGAGAGGTTCGGCGTCGATCTGGGCGTCGTGCATGGTGTCGGCGTCGTTCGACGACACAAAAATCCTCTGCTTGGGGAAAAAGCTGCGCTCAGTATACGCCTCAGATGGCGACGACCATGACGCTCGATGAGCTAAAACAGCTTCTCGGTGCGCTCCCTGCTCACTCGATCCGCGCGGACGGCTTGACCGCGGGTGCTGTGTTGAGGGCGATCGAAGTCCTCGCAGATTCGCAGCCGGCGGATCGAGGACTGGCGAGCGCGGTTCACGAGGTGGCCGCGTGGGCTTCGGCGCCACAGGGCGTGCCTGTGACCATCGCAGACGTTCGGCGCGAGCAACTCATCCGCTGGGACAGCTGGACGACCACCTGGGTGGGCGCCGACGTGCGCGACGGCACCCAGGCGACGGTACGCGTCCTTCGACCCGCGGCCGCCGCGGACCCGGTCATGAGGCGACAGCTCGCTCGAGAGGCGCGAGCGCTGCGCGAGGTCGTCAACGGAACGACGTTGTTCGACGGCGATCTCCCGGCTCTTCGGGCGCCCCTTCCCGGAGAGCCTCTCACTGCCGATGCCTCCACGCGTGAGGACGACGCACTGCACACGCGTCTCCTTGCGACTGGGCTGGTTGCCGTTGCCCAATGGGAGGATGCCGGGCTCTCTCTGCCGACTTTGACGCGAGACGAGCTGCGAAACTGCGGCGATCACCTGGCCATCTCGTGCCTGACATCGGCCATTCGAGCGGACCATGGCTACGCTGTGTCCCACATCGCGTCGATGCTGGGATATCACGATGCCTCGAGCCTCGGAGAGCTGCGGATGGCGCTCAGTCAGGCCCCCCCATCCAGCGCCGCGGACGCCGAGAAGTATGCGATCGCCGCGATGGCCCAAGATCTCGCCGGTCGCCGTCACGACCTGTACCTACGCCACGTTCGAGGCCGGCATCGGGACCGGATCGCTCGCTTTCACTCTCTGACGCAACGCCTGCACGAGAGCGTTCCAGCACCCCACGGGATCGGCGCAGTCGGCGTCGATATGGATGGCATGGTTCAGGTCGTTCGGTCCGACGAAACAGGTATTTTCTGGGGTCCAGTCGGTGCGCCCGAGCGAATCTACTCCGCGGAGGAGGGGTTCGTGGCGCCTCAGGCGCGCCGCCTCCTCAGATCTCGTGCCTCGGCGCCGAACAGCGAACGTCTGCAGACCCAGGTTGGCGGCGACTCGGCATTCACCGACGCTATCGGCCAGTGGGTTGCCGCGGCGCTGAAGCTGCGGACCGTTAGGATGTTGTTGGAGAAAACCATCTGAACCCCATGGACTCCGGTCTCGCAAAACCCCCGAACAGCCTCGAAGTCACCTGGGACGGAGACGCGTTCAGCGCCGAGTTCAGACCCTACGTCCGCAGCGCTTGGTCGCTGTGGGCGGTGATCATGGAGACGGTTTTGATGTGGCTTGCCTTCGGCGGGTTCATCGCGTTGCCGGCGACGCTGATTGCCATCTACCTGAACACCAACACGTCGTGGATCGGTCAGCTGACTCTGGCCCTGTGGCCGCTGATCGCGGTCGTCTGGATTCCCTGGCAGGTCCACCTGCGGAAGGCCCGGGTACGAATCACCCTGGGAGCCAATGCGCTCCGTATTCGTCGAGTTTGGGCCACTCCCGTGCGCAATCGAACATTCGCACTCGAGGACATTCGCGACGTGGAGCTCTCCGACCAGGACCGGGCAGTGCATCTCGTCCTCCGCGACCGAAGTCGGTACGATCTGCCGCTAGGCGGGGCGAGCCGACCGGAGCTGCGCTGGCTGGCTGGAGCCATCGAATACGCCATCGAACGAAACGCACGCTTTTGGCGCGAGGAGGTCACGCGAGCCGGAAACGACCGGGAAGCCCTCCAGAAGCTCTTGAACGCGCGGGCAGGCCGGTGATTCCGTTCCCGGGCGCGCGCGCCGCCCGTTTTGAGTGTCGACTGTGAATGGAATCCTTCAGCGGCGCGCTTGCACGTCGCGAAACTGATGTTTTGAGGGGAACTATCGGCCGGAGGGAGATCGTCTGACTCGATCAGAGTTCCGGGTCGACCATGAACCTGGTGCTGGTCACGTCGGTGAAGCTGCCATCTCCGTTCGGAACCGCAACCCTGATCTGATACTCCCCGTCCAACGGTGGGATCGCGCCAGGGACCTGGTGGTGGACGGCCAGACTGTAGGTCCACATGAAGTGCCGGGAGGAGACGACCTCATCATCTTCGTAGGGCGGATCGACAGCGAGATCGACCCAGAACGCCTGGCCGTCGCTGTCCACCGGGAGGCCGCTGGCTCGAAGAACCTGACTGCCTCCGCCGGTCTCGAGGTAGGCAATAGGTGCCGTGAACCAAGGGTCATTGCCGGAAATCGTGAAAACCACCACGTCGGTCGGACCCACGGGCGAGGCCACGTCTGCGACGATCTCCCCCAACCCAACGGCCGTCGGAGCGGTGTACGGCGTAAACTCGGCAGTCCCGAACGGCTCCAACGGGCCGGGCTCGGACTCCTGGGGGAGAAATCCGAAGGTCTTGCCAAAGGCCTGAACCGCTTCGACAGCCAGGTACTCTCCCTGGCGCGACCCCCAGAGGGCCCCCGTGGACTCGTAGCCGCCGTTCCACCAGTCGTCCTCGAGGATGCTGTATCCCAGGTAGTCCTGGCCATAGCCGACGTACATCACATCGTTGACACCGGAGAACTCGCGCAGCTCGCCGATGACCTGTTCGGCGAGCAGCGTGCCCGACTCTCCGGGAAAAGTGATCAGGTGCAAGTCGCCGATCTGGCCGGCGGTGAACTCGGTCGTATTGGGGGCCGGGAAATCCTCGGAGAACGGTACGCACCCGTCGTCGAGCTCGCTCCCGAACGGCACGATGTTGTCGCAGTCCTGCTCGAAGCTGCTACCGCAATAGACGCCGCCGTATTCGTATTTGAACGTGGCGTCGTCGTAGCCGATGACCTCGCGGTTGATCTCGGTCCGGTGGGTCTCCATGACGATCTCGGGCTCGTCGTACCACTCGATGTTCGCGATTGCGGCCTCGACCGTGTCGGCAACGGCACTCCCGATCTCCTCCATACGATCGTAGCCTTCGGGCTGCGCGGCGCCCGTCTGCAGCGTGACTGACGGACTTCCAGGCGACATGTCGGCGCCCCAGCTGTTCATCATCTGGACCTGCACCGGGTGATCGAGTCGATCGGCAACCGCCTGTTCAATCCCGCCAGAGACATCCTGGGAGATGTTGAGCTCGCCGATGTCCATGATGGTGCCGTGGGGCGGGTAGGCCATCATCACTGCAGCCAGCGTGCCCTCTTGCTCGATGGCCAGAATGGGCATGGTTCCGTTCACATAGTCCAGCCCGTCCTCGCACCGCCGATCGTTGATGCCCGCAGTGGAGTCCGCGATGGTGTAGCCGACACGCCCGGGCTTCAGGTCGTCGATTGCAGCGACGATGACATCGGCCATCGTGTCGACCATGTTTTCGTAGAACTCGGGAAAAAACGAGTCGGCAATGAGTTCGAACGCACCCTCCGCATCGACGACCCGTCCGGGACCGGAGTGGGTGTGGGTGGCGCCAATGACCAGGGCATTGTGGAGGTCTTTGCCGGTCCGCTCCTCGACCTCGATCAACACGCCACGCCTGAACTGCTGGAAGATGCCGACGGTATCGGTCCGTAAAAAGACCGCCTCGAACCCGTCGCCTCGAGAGATGGCGATGACTCGGAAGTCCGGGTGATTGTGGATGCGCGTCGTCGCCGGATATCGATCCGCAAACGGGGACGGCGGGTAGCTGCCGCCCTCGGTAAATCCGCCGAAGCCGACGGTGCCGATGCCGAGGGGGATGGGCATGCGCGCGCGGGCGAATCCCACCAGGAGCTCGCCGGGCTGCGGCTCTACATCCGTGCCTGTGGAGGTCGCATCGTCGTCCTTCTTACAGGACGGGATCAACAGGGCCGCGGCGAGCGCGATGACCAAAGAGCGGCGCATTGGAACCTCCCGGAAACGCCCACTTGTACCTCGAATTCCACAACTCCGGCCAACGGAATCAATCTTTCGCGCCAGCTTCTTCGCCCCGGTCCAGGTATCCGAGTTCCTCCAGGAGCTCGTTGAACTCTTCGTCGTTCTCCATCTTGGGAGCGGCCACAGTGGGCACACGGAAGTGTGTAGTCAGGATCTGCTGGAGCTCCGATCGCTTCCTTGGCATCTTTTTGCTCTGGTTGAACTTCTCTTTTGGGTCCATGCGTAGATCGTAGAGCTGATAGGTCTTCTTCACCTTGTCTTCGATGAGCTTCCACCCGTCGACCACGACGGCCTGGCGGTTCACTTCGCGGCGAGTCTCCGAGAAAACGGGGTGCTTCGGATCCAGGAGAAAGGCCTCGTCAACGACCGGCAAGGGGCGCCCGGTGAACGACTCCGGCACGTCGACCCCGACCAATCGAAGCATGGTGGTCGGGATGTCCACACCCGCTACGGCCTCTTCGACATGCCCGGGTTCGACCTGTGGAGCGCGGATCATCAGCGGCACCCGAATGACCTCGTCGTACATCTGGTGGGTGTGGCGGTTGTGGCCGTGATCCATGAACTCCTCACCGTGATCGGCAGTGACCACGACGATGGTGTCTTTGTACGCCTTCCTCTCGTGCAGGATCGTAAACAGGCGTCCCAGGTGGTGATCGGTGAACGCGATCTCGCTGTCGTAGCGATGCTGATCGAAGGGCCCGTAGTCGAACCGTTTGTGCAGCATGTAGTCATCGTGGGGATCAAAGTAGTGAAGCCAGAGAAAATACGGGTTCTCCCGGTTCTTTTTTACGGCTTTGATCGCGAGATTCGAAAGCCGATCCGCGGACGCGATCTTGTGCGGGGATCCCCACTCCTTGAACGCAGAGGTATCGAAAACGTCAAAGCCCTGGTGGAAGTTGTTGAACTTGGGCTCGAGCGCGTGGTGGCCGATGTAGGCCTCGGTGTCGTAGCCGGCGTCCTTGAGCACCTCTGCGATCGTCAGCTTGTCGTCCGTCATCTGGTTTTCCCAGTCGATGATGCCGTGGTCCCGAGGCTCGAGGGAGGTCAGCAATGACGCGACTGAAGGTTTGGTCCAAGCCGACTGGGAGTAGGCGCGGTCGAAGATGACGGAGTGCTTGCCAAAGGTGTACAGCCGCGAGGAGTTTCCCAACGCGTAGCCGTAACTTTCCAGGTGATCGGCCCGCAGCGTGTCGATGACGATGAAGATGATGTTGTAGCCGTTGGGTGGCGGCGGTGGCGGGACCTCCGGAGCTGACTCCGAAGGCCCACAACCAACGGCAAACGCCAAAGCTGCAGCGATCGACCCTCTAAACAACGAAATACTCTCTAGACGTCCGAACAGATACCGCCGGGTTCGCAGACGCGCACGGGTGTGAAGTCGTCTCGGCTCGCGTTGATGGTCCACACTTCGATGGGATTGTCGGTTTCCCCGGTCACATCGTCGAAATCCAGCGCGCCTGAAGCGCCGATCAGATTCAGGGTCTCACCCCCGGCAAAGGCCTCGGTGCCCTCGCCGTAGCGGGTTCCACGGATCCCGAACTCCGGTAGCGAGGTGTTGCTCACCCGGCGCAGCCCACGGGCGACGTTCGTACCGGTGAGTTCGGTTTCGTTGTAGTGAGCCCAGGCCGCCCCATAGAGCGCGAGCATTGTCGCGTCGTAGGAGAAGGGCGCGAAGACCGCCAACCCGGCGTCCTGGTCATACGCGATGCTGTAGGCGACCGAAAACACCTCGTATTCGGCACTCTCCGGTACTTTGGGCCGGGTCCCGCGGATCTGGGCATCGAGCGCGCCAGAGGTCTCCGACAGCAAGATCGGATCCGCGGCGGCATCGGTGAGGAAGATCTCGAGAGGATCGACGGGATCGGTGTACTCGTCAATGCCCTCGGCCCCGTCGAGAAAGGCCACGATATCGACGATTTCGGATGAGATGAACAGGACCTCCTGGATGCCCTCCGTTCGCGCGGCGTCGACGATGGCATCGGTGAGTTGGCTCGGGTTCTCGAAGGTGAACTGACGCACGTTCCCACCCACCCGCTCGAATTCCTGGATGGTCACTTCGGCGAGACCGGCCCCGTAGCTACCCACGTGGTGAACGACGGCGAGCTCGGAGACCCCGCGCTCGGACGCGTCGTTTGCAATGGAGAAACCCTGAAGATTGTCAGGCGGCACGGTCCGCCAGAAGAGGCCAGGCGCCTCGTCCGTAGAGACCGAGCCATCGATGCTATTGAGATAGACGCTCGTTGCCCCCGGCGAGATCATCAGCACGTCGGCCGCCTCGACGATGGGGTAGACGACCTCGCTCTGGGCGGAGGTGGAAGGGCCGATCAAGGCACTCACGCCGATGACGTCGATGAGGTAGTTCGCCGATTCGGCGGCGGCGTCCGGGTAGTCGAGCGTGTCGAGCCCGAGATCGGTCTCGTAGGTGCAGTGCACAACCCCGATATGGCGGCCGTTGAGCCAGTCGACGGAGGAGGCGTTGTCGTTGACCTGCATGGCCGCGAGCTCCGCCGCCTGCACCTGGGGTTGGTCGGTAGACAGATCGAACAACGTGCCGATGATCAGGTCCCGGCTGTGTCTCTCGGGTCGGCGAAGCAGATCAGCCGGGTAGGTGTTTTCGCAGCGCGGGTTCTTCTTGGGCAATTTGCAGAGCCCGTCATCGGCACAGGTCGCCCCCAGGCCGAAGGCATCTCGACATTCTTGGTCCTTGGTACATTCTTCTGGACTGGGCCCAAAGCTGCACGAGAGCAGGAACACCAAGGGCACCAGCCTCACAACTGCCCCCGGATGAGTACGCCCTGGCTGGTGGGAAGCAATTGAACATCGGCGTTCTTGTCGCCTCCGAGGGTGATGATGAGACCGCCACCGAGGGCTCCGACACCGACGACCCAGCTCACGTCGGCGACCGCTCCGCGCAGGTTGTCCTTCTTGATCAGGGGGTCGGCATTGGTCGGACAGAATCGGTCCACACACATGTCCCGCCACTCCGAACGGGTCTTCAGGGTCATGGCGCTGAACACGGCGCCCATGCCGAGACCCGCTGAACCCGTCGCGATCAAAGCGATTCCGACCGGGCTGCCGCGACTGTCTACGACGGGATCCGGCGGATCCTCGGGGGCTGGATCAACGGGCTCCGGAGCCACCGGCTCGGGCTCAGGCTCGGGCTCAGGCTCGGGCTCGGGCTCGGGCTCGGGTGCGGGTGCAGGATCGTCCACTGCGCCCGCGTCGCGCTCATCGATCCGCTGCTCGAGTTTCCGGATGCGGGACTCCAGCCTCTCCCGCTCATCGGCCTTGGCAAACGCGCGGTAGCCATTCAGGGCCTCCAGCGCCTCTTCCCACCGGCCAAGCCGCTCGAGTGCGCTCGCCATATTATAGAGCAGAAGAGGCTTTTTGCTGATGTCGTAGGCTGCCTGGAACGCCTGGACCGCCGCCTCATAGCTGCCCTCGTCGTACAAAATCGAACCATTCTCGAAGAGTTCTTTCGCCCGCGCATCGTCCTCGGGCGACTGCGCATAGCTGGGGGCCGCGACGAATAGTGCGGCGGCGATAAATGGGGAGCCCCACATCAATCTTCCCAGGGATCCGCGATGTCTCCGCGTCGCTTGGGTTTGGCATCAGCCGGCGGCTCGGCAGTTGGCGCGGGCGACGACGCCTTCTTCTCGGCCGGCTGCGGTTCCGGATCGGTCGCGACCTGAGCGAGCTTGACGGTGACCTCGGCCGGACTCCCGGTCAACCGAACCTTCTTGGATGTGTAGCCGTTGAGAGTGACCTGCACATCCCAAGCCTCACCAGGGGGGATCGAGAGCTTGAGCGGAGTCAATCCCAGGTAGGCGCCATCGCGTTCGACCTCTGCACCCTCGGGCAGGCTGAAGAGGGCGACGGCGACGCCAGCCGGTGGAGACGCCTGCAGAGGGAGAGGCACCGGGGCCGGGACCGCAGCTTCATAGACGCTGTCTTTGATGAACCAGCCGCCGATGCCCACGCCGATCACCACAAGCGCGACAGCGAGCAAGCCAATCGCGAAGGCGCTCGAGCGGCCAAGGACGACAACGGTCTGCGTGGCGCTGGGTTCGACGGGCAGGCGCTGGGCGATGCTGTCGCTATTGACCAGGGTGGTGGTCACCGCCATCTCTGCGGCGGGGACAGCACTCTTTCGGGCGACTTCTCCGGTGATCGGCTTGAAGTCACTGCTCACATCGAGGCCGTCGGGGAGCCGGACCCGGCCGTCTATGAGTTCCAGACCCAGTGGCCCCGCCACCTCACCGCGGAGCTCCTTCTCGATGGCCTTCAAGGCGCGGAGAAGCTCGTGCATGCTGATGAAGCGCTCGTCGAGCGGCTTCTTGATGCAGGTCTGTACTGCCCACTCCAGCGACGCCGGAATCTGGAGGCTGGGGTTGGCTTCGGCGAAGGTCGGCGGCGTCTTTTGGGCCTGGGCCATGAGCACGGCCAGAGGATTACCTCGCTTAAAGGCCGTCTTGCCCACCAACGCCGTGTACATCATCAGCCCGACTGCGTACACGTCTGTCCGCTGATCGACCGCCGTGGCCTGCACTTGCTCGGGCGACATGTACAGCGGCGAACCCAGCACGGTGCCCGTGGTGGAGAGCTCGGACTCCACACCCATCTCTTTGACGAGGCCGAAGTCGATCACCTTGACGAAGTCATGGGAATCGCCATGCTCGGTCAGGAACACATTTGCCGGTTTCAGATCGCGATGGATGATCCCCGTGTCGTGCGCCTCGGCCAGGGCCCCACAAATTGAACGGAAGATCTTGATGACGCGAATCGGGTCCAGGGGCGCCTCGGTGACGAGGAGATCGTGAAGGGTGCGGCCCTGCAGGTACTCCATGGCGATGAAGTAGATGCCGTCGTCGCTCTGCCCGTAGTCATAGATGCGGATCGTGTGGGGGTGAGAGAGCTTTGCGCACGTCGACGCTTCTTTGAAAAAGCGTTGGCGAAACTCATCTCCCTCGTCGTGGATGTCGAGGATTTTCAGGGCCACCGTGCGCCCGAGAGGCTGCTGCGTCGCCTCGTAGACCTTGCCCATTCCGCCCCGCGCAATGAGGCGTTCGAGCGTGAATCGACCACAGAGGACCTTGCCGACGAGGGGGTCGACGTGCATGGAGTCTTCGCCGTTGTCCGCACCTGGCCCGTTCAAGACGGTCTCTCCTCTGCTCGGTCGAACTCGTTCGAAGGTTGTTCATGTTCCATCACGAGAGGTCAACATGTCCAGGCCAATGCTGTTGTCACCCCCATGGGGCGTGTTAGCGACAGTCGGCCGCCGCGCGTGGCCCAAAGTGCCCTGGAGCCAGCTTAGTGAGCAGCCGTTTCATACCCCTAGCCGCCCTGCTTCTCTGCACCGCGAGCCAAGCCGCCGAAGTGGAGTTTGAAGGGTCATATCGTGCCCGTGCCCGCGCCATAGACACACTCTCGCTCGATCGAACCCTGGCGAACAACGAGGGGTTGTCGGCGTATTTCCAACATCGCCTCTGGCTCCGACCTCGGTTCATCCTCAACGAGGACGTGGGTCTTTTCGTCGACTTCAAGGGTCTTGACAATGTCGCCTGGGGCAGCAATCCGATCGATTCGGACAACCCGGTGCCCAACGCGCCGCCGACTTTCGAGCAGGCCCAGGCCGCTCCGACCTCGGACACCGACTCCACATCCCCACTTTCAGATTTCACGGTGTGGCGCGCGTGGGGAGACGTGCACACCCCCATCGGTCGATTCCGCTTTGGCCGCATGCCGCTCCACTGGGGCCGGGGCATCTGGCAGAACGACGGGCTGACGACCAACCCGTTCTTCTCCGACTACGGGGACACCGCCGATCGCATGCAGTGGGAGTACCTCATCCAGGAGCAGTTCTTCCTGCAGCTGGCCGGGGACGTGAACTCCGAAGGCTTCCTGAACGCGGTCGACGACACCTCCGCCTACAACGCCGTCCTCGCATACCGCAGCGAACAGGTTGTCGCGGGACTGAACATGCAACTGGCCCACACGGTGGACAAGTTCGACGACACCGCCGACACCAAGTTCAATCTGTTCACCGCAGACCTCGCGCTCGACGCGAACATGGGCAAACTCAATGTGAGCGCCGAGGCCGTCGGCCAGTTCGGCGGCGGCAGCCTCAGCAACGGCCTGAACAATGTCAGCGTCACGGCGTTCGGCGCCACGCTGGCGGCTCAACTCGACCTCGATCCGTGGCGGGTCGCGGTCGAAGGCGGCATGGCCAGCGGTGACGGCAACGACGCCGACGCCAAGCTCAAGACGTTCACTTTCGACCGCGACTACAGCGTGGGCCTGATGATGTTCGAGCTCCCGATGCCCACATTGCAGGCGGCAGCGGCGACGGACGACAACGGCAACCGATCCCACGAGGTCGCCCTCACCGGCAACGCGATCAGCAACGCCCTGTATTTCAGACCCTCGGTCACCCGCAGCCTGATCGACGGCCTCGATCTCGAGGCCTCCTTCCTCGGCGCCCGCACCGCCAAGGTCCCCGATCGCTTCCAGACCCGCCGCAGCTATGGCATGGAGCTCGGCCTGGGCATCAAGTACACCGGTATCGAGCACTTCGAGACCGGGCTGCAGTTCGGCACCTTCCTGCCCGGCACGTTCTATCGGGACTACGCCGACGATCTCTACGAGAACTTCGACGCCCCGGCTTTCGGCACGCAGCTGACAACGCGCATTCACTTCTGAACGGATTCGACATGGAAGGCATCCACACCGCACTGGTCACGCCCTTCCGCGACGACGGCACCGTCGACTTCGAGGCCTACGCAGCTCTGTGCGAGCGCCAGATGGAGCATGGCATCGGGCTGGTGGCGTGTGGGACGACAGGCGAGACCCCGACGCTCACCCAAGCCGAATGGAAACAGGTGGTCGCCACGACCGTCGAAGTGTCCGCGGGCCGGGCACCCGTCACCGCTGGAGTCGGTACCAACAGCACCGCCTCGACGATTGCCAATCTCGAAGTCGTCGGAGAGCTCGGCGTCGACGCGGGACTGCTGGTCTTCCCCTACTACAACAAGCCCAACCCCGACGGGCATCGCGCCCATGTGCGCGAAGCAGCCAAAGTCGGCGTTCCCCTTGTCCTCTACCATGTGCCAGGACGAACCGGGCAGCGCTTGCCGGCCAGTCTCGTCGCCGAGTTGGCGAGCTATGACGGCGTGATTGCCGTCAAAGAGGCCACCGGCGACCTCCACTACGGCGCCGAAGTGATCGGAGGCACCGACACCCCGATCCTGTCCGGAGACGACTTCACCTTTCTCCCGCTCCTGAGTGTCGGCGGCGCCGGCTGCATCTCGGTGGTCTCCAACGTGGCGCCGGCACACACTGTCGCGATCTACGACCTCTTCCAGGCCCGAGAGAACAGCGCCGCCGCGAAGGCCATGCACGATCTGTGGCCGCTGATCGATTTCCTCTTCGCCGACACCAACCCGGTTCCCTGTAAGGCGGCTATGGCGCACCTCGGCCTGTGCGCCCCCCACGTCCGGCTCCCCCTCATGACTGGCGACCCAGCGAGCGCCATCGCAGTCCTCGAACAGGTCATGGGATGACCCTTCGCATCGGCGTCCTCGGAGCGTCTGGCCGCATGGGTCAATTGGTCACCGCCGCGGTGCTTGCCGACCCCGATACCGAGCTCGTTGCCTCGGTGGACTCCGCACCTTCGCCGACGGTCGCCATTCTCGGAGACGGCGTCTTCGTCGACACCGATGTGGTGATCGACTTTTCCGCGCCCGCCGCCTTGGTAGCCGCACTGCCACACCTCGGTGGCGCAGTGTTGGTCACCGGCACGACGGGGCTCGACGACCGGCAACAGCAGCTACTCGTCGGCGAGTTCGAAAATCGCGCCGTCCTGCAGGCGGCGAACTTCTCGACGGGAGTCAATGTGCTGCTGGATCTCGTGGCGCGCGCCGCTGGGATCCTGGCCGACTACGACATCGAGATCGTCGAAGCCCATCACCGACGTAAGGTGGACGCGCCCTCCGGCACGGCACTGGCGCTCGGGCGAGCCGTGGCCCAGGGGCGAGCGGTGGCCTTGGAAGACCTGGCCATTCATGGCCGCGAGGGCCAGGTTGGCGCGCGCCCCGATGGTCAGATTGCATTTCATGCACTGCGCGGCGGAGATGTGGCTGGCGATCACACTGTCTGGATCGCGGGCGGCGGTGAGCGCATCGAGCTCCGGCACGTCGCAAGTTCGCGGGCAACCTTCGCAAAGGGTGCTCTGAGGGCCGCAAAGTGGCTATCGGGCCGCCCCGCGGGCCGGTACACCATGCGCCACATGCTCGATCTGGACTGAAGCAAGCCCCGAATTCCTTGGTACAGTTGTGTTGATGACCAGGAATCCCATCGACGGCGCCCCCCCGTCGACCGCAAGGGGGAGTGTCGATGAGTTCGGCTCACCCGTGGGCTCAAATCCGGGTGAGCGGACGCCGACGCTGTCGGACGCCCTCGACGTCTACGACGACGAAGAGGAGTTCGGCGAAGACGAGCCCCCATTCGAGATCGGCGGGGTCGATGTCGGTCTTGTGCTCGCCTCGGTATCGATCGGAACGTTGCTCGCGCTGGTCGTAGCGGGGTTCGTCGTGCTCCTGGCTTCGCTGATCTGAGGGACCTCTCGCCCTTGCCGTTTGTGGTTTGCTGTGCCAAGTTGGCTCGGTCCGAGGATTCCAACAATGCGCCGCCGACTCACCGTTGTCTCGACTCTACTGGTCCTAGCAGGACTTTCGGGATGCAAAAACAGCTGCCAACAAGTCTGCGTTCGAATGGCAGACTTTGCAGAGGAGTGTGGCTTCCCCATCTCCGACTCGGAGCTCGAGGCGTGTATCGACGAACAGGCGGACGAATCCAGTGACGACAAAGAGTTCTGCAATGACTTCGGAGATGCTGAAACCATTCGAAATAACTGGACTTGCGAGGAGCTCGAAGCCTATTGGGGACCCGAGCCCGAAGCGTAATCGACCCTTGAATCTCGTCGGTACTTCGCCTAAGATCTGCGCCAAGTGGAGCGCGTAGTTTGGCGGCGTTTACTCCAGAAGCATTTGGAAAGTATTTCCTGGTCGACAAGATCGCTACCGGCGGTATGGCCGAGATCTTCAAGGCGAAGACGTACTCGCACGGTGGTTTCGAGAACCTCCTCGTCATCAAGCGAATCCTCCCGCACATCGGCGAGAACGAGGATTTCATCGAGATGTTCATCGACGAGGCCAAGGTCTCCGTCGCGCTGCAGCATCCAAACATCGTCCGAATCTACGACTTCGGGAAGATCCTCGACAACTACTTCATCGCCATGGAGTGCGTCGACGGTAAGGACGCCCGCAACTGCCTGAGAAAACTCGCTCGAAAGAAGAGTTACCTCCCCCCGAAGTACGCGGCTTTTGTCGCCCACGAGACAGCTAAAGGGCTCCACTACGCCCACACCAAATCCGACCTGCAGGGCAACTCCTACGGAATTGTCCATCGGGACATTTCGCCGTCCAATGTGATCGTTTCGTACGAGGGCGAGGTCAAGGTCGCCGACTTCGGCATCGCCAAGGCGGAATCAAACGCCTATCAGACCCGCGATGGCGTGCTGAAGGGCAAGTTCGAGTACATGAGCCCGGAGCAGGCCACCGGAAAAGAGATCGATCCACGATCCGACATCTTTTCCCTTGGAATCATCCTTTACGAAATGTTGACCGGGCGCAGACTGTTCAAAACTGACAGCGAAATCGCGACGTTGAAGAAGATCCGCGACTGTGACTTCCCCAAGCCCAGTCAGCTCAATCCGAACATCCCATCGGCACTCGAAGACATCTGCCTGAAGGCCCTGGCTCGGTATCCAGAAGATCGGTACCAGAGCGGCGACGCGCTGGCCAACGATCTACGCGAGTTCCTGTTGCCCTCGACTTCGGACACGCTTCGTTCCGAGCTCAGGGATTTCATGGGCGAACTCTTCATCGAGGAGATCGGCGAAGAGGTCAACCGACTCGAGCAGGGCAGCTCCATCGCGCTGCAGCTCAAGGAGAACGCCCCGGTAGACAGTTGGGACGGGCACACCGATTCGACCATGTCGCAGATCAACACCGGCGCGACGCAGGTCCGGGTACTGCCATGGCTCTTCGGCGCGATGATGATGCTCTTTGGTTTCGGCATCGTCGCCGTGGGGGTGACCGGGGCCATCATCTATACGCAGGTCTACAACGAAAAGGAAGTCGCGACCACCGGGCAG
>Ga0315336_1002138_pt1 | contig 32124 bp, 30 predicted proteins | sample ASW5metaG_FD_204512 | JGI IMG/M metagenome (GOLD analysis project Ga0315336, IMG submission 204512) | Ammonia-oxidizing marine archaeal communities from Monterey Bay, California, United States - ASW #5 | ecosystem: Environmental > Aquatic > Marine > Intertidal zone | place: USA: California...
TGCCACTCCTGAATTTCATACCAACATGGGACTCGTTCTTCAGGCACAGGGAAAACTGGATGCGGCGGCCTTTTCCATCAAAAAATCCCTGGAATTAAACCCCAACAACTCCACTGCGATGATTAATCTCGGGGGAATTTTGGCGAAACTCGAAAAACACGATGAGGCAGTGAAGATTCTTCATGACGCAATTTGCATACAGCCTGATTCCGTCGAAGCACAATATAACCTTGCCACTGCGTTCTTAAATCAAGGAAAACCGAACGCGGCTTTGGAAAGATATCAAAACGCTCTCGACATCATGCCCGAATACGCCGATGCACATGCCGGCCGAGGAAAAGCACTAGCAGATCTGGGACGTCTGGTTGAAGCTGAATCAACGTACCTTGAGGCACTTCGTCTTCAACCTAATAATCAGTCGGCCCTTTTGAAAATTGCATCAATGTATCTCCAGCAGGAAAAACTTGAACAGGCACTTGAATATTTTGAAAAATTACTCAAAATCCAGCCCGAATCCCTTGATGCAATTCTAGGAAAAATGACGGCATTTACTCATTTAAATATGGCAAATGAGGCTGAGACCTGTATAAAACATGCGCTAAGAATCGCCCCGGATGACAAAATGCTGCGCCTTAGAGCGGATACATATTGCCCAATAATTATAGGCTCTTCAAAAGAAATTGTTCGGCGGAGACAAAACATGGAGGCGGCTCTGGAAAATCAGGACCCGGGATCGTTTCCCCTCAAGAAAAATGAGATTCTCCGCTGGGGTGAACATCCCTCTTTTTATCTTTCCTATCACGGAAAAAACGATCTGGCGATCCGAGCGAAGTACGCCGATCTCTTCCGAATCGATGACTTTATTGATCCGGAAGGATCGGGCAAGGATGTTTTCCGGGTTGGTTTCATTGTAACGGAAAGGCACGAGGGCATATTTTTCAGATTCATGGAAGGAATTCTCAAAAACATCTCAAATGATCGGCTCGAAATGTTTGTCGTATGCACGACCGTCTCACGCCAAATAATTTCCGAGGACATGGGCGATTCGAATATCCTGTTTCATGTTATCTCGTCCAGATTGGAATTGGCAATTAAGGAAATTCGGGCGAAACGGTTTGATTTGCTTTTCTATTTTGAAGTCGGAACTGATAAGCTTAACTACTTCCTTCCGTTTTTTCGCCTCGCCCCCATACAATGCACTTCGTGGGGAAATCCCGTCACGAGCGGCATTTCTCAAGTGGATTATTTCCTTTCAAGCCACCTCATTGAACCTGCGAGCGCAAAAGATCATTACAGGGAATGTCTTGAGTGTCTAGACACATTGCCTGTCTACTATTTTCGCCCGAAGGTACCCGCCCACCCTGGGAGCCGGGAGAACTTTGGTATCCCGAAGGATACGCATATTTATCTGTGCGCCCAGAGTTTGTTTAAAATTCATCCGGATTATGACAAATCGCTGGGCGAAATTCTTCGGGAAGACCCGATGGGAAAAGTGATTATGATTGATGGTATGCATCTGAACTGGCGTCGATGCTTGCAGGCCCGGTTCAAGGAATCTATCCCAGATGTGGCAGAGCGCATCCAATTTGTCCCCCGAATGAGCAGGGAGGATTATCTCCGGCTCATCACGTTGTCTGATGTATTGCTCGACCCTTTTCCCTTTGGATCCGGCAATTCTGCATATGAAAGCATTGCCATGGGAACCCCCATCGTTACCCTGACCGGTGAATTTATGCGGGGCAGGGTCACCACTGGGTGCTATTCGAAAATAGAGGTGATGGATGCCGTAGCTTCCTCAACAGATGAGTATTTGGATATTGCCCTGAAATTGGGGAAGGAGAAAGAGTTTCGAAAAATGGTTCAAGAAAAGATCCTGCAAAAAAATTCGGCACTGTTCGAAGATGTTGATGCCGTCCGGGAATTAGAAAATTTTTTCATCCGGGCGGTCGAGGCATTTCGCTCATGAGGCATCAAACCGATCGAAGAGGGATTCAATGTGACTTACCCTGACAAACCTTCTGGAAACAAAGATCTTGAACTACGGCAAATTATGCGTCCATGTGTTTGCGTCGCCTGCGGCCATCATGCCGCCGTCTCATTTTATGACGGCGGACTCCAGCCTCTTGCTACTCTGGCTTGGCCTGGAAGCGCAAATGAGGCCAAAGAAATGGAACGCCTGCCCGTGCGGTTTGTCCGTTGCGTTGAGTGCGGACATGTCTACAACCCTGATTTCGATTATTCCAAAGTTCCCTATTCAGAAAAACCAAATTTCATGTTCAACCGGGGGACTTCCTGGAAAAAACATCTCCGCAGGGTGTGTGAACTTCTATTGCGCCGTCTGCCGCTTAATCCAACAATAGTGGAAATCGGCTGTGGGGACGCTCATCTTCTGCACACTCTCGCAGAAGCCCTTCCTGAGGGCCGTTATATCGGCTTCGATCCGAACACTTCGATAATCTCCGAAGGCGACCTAATTGAAGTCCGCAACGAATTATTCGACCCGGCCATCCATCTTGCCGAGTGCCTTCCTGACCTTATTATTAGTCGTCATGTTCTCGAGCATCTATTCGATCCATTGGGATTCCTCCAGGCGCTCGCACTCGCCGTTAGCTGGGAAGGCTTTGAGACACGCCTGTTTATAGAAGTTCCTTGTATTGACAAAGCCATCCCCATTGCCCGAACTAGCGATTTTTTCTATGAGCACAATTCAAATTTCACGACAAATTCGTTTACCAAGCTCTTACAAAGATGCTCCAAGGAGGTTGAACTCATTGAACGAAGTTATGATGATGAAATTGTTTACGGGTTTGTTCGTATCGGTGTAAGGAAAAGGCAGGTTTTACTGGCCAAGGAATCAATTGATTTTTCCGACAAAGCACAAAATATCAAGTCCGCAGTCACATCCCACCTTAACAGAATGTTCGAGGATGGGAAAAAAATAGCCATCTGGGGTGGAACGGGAAAGGCGGCGGCTTTTATCAATCGCTATGAGTTAGATGCCGATCGATTTCCTCTTGTCGTGGATTCAGATATTGAAAAAGTGGGAACATTCGTTCCGGGCACGGGCCAAGAGATTCTTTTTCGGGACTATTTAAAGACAGCACCTGCAGATGTGATCGTTATTGCTACGCAATGGCGTGCCAAGGATATCGTTCACGAGATAAAAGAATGTGGCATTCCGTATGATGAAGTCATGCTAGAAAGTGAAGGCCGGTTGGTAAATTTTTTCCGAGACTCGAATTTGTACAATACTCCAGAATAACACTGCCGCGCTCGTCTGGAGCAAAAAACTGCCGCCCGGGAATTCTAAAGTATTTCTTGCCCATATTATGGGAAATGAAGGCTACGGAAAAAAGGAACATGAAATACTGGAAAGTCTTAAACGCTCAAAAAGTTGATGTTTTAATTTTCAAAGCACCCGCACGAAACACATCTAGCCACACAGGACGCTATAAATTTTACTCACGGGAACCCAATTTCGAGTCAGTGCCTACTCTCGTCTTTTCGGAAAAAAAGAAGCACTTACGATTCGGCGGGGTCTTCCAGAATCCGAAATTGAACCGGATAGTCATCGTTGATAATTTGAGCGGCCTTCCGGACATCGGGGTTAAACAAAATCGGGCCCATAAGATTTGCCGTCATCAGGCGGGGGTCATCTGGAATTGTGACAATCGAGAGGGCCTGATACTTTTCCGGCGAATCGATTTCGAGTGTGGCGGCCAAATTTTCTGAAATCTTGAAAACGATATTCGGAACCAGCCATTTTGGTTCAAGGACAACGAAGGCCACTTCCAGGTTATCGATGGACTGAAGCCACTGGAAAGGCTTCTTTTCCTTATCTTCGAGCAATACGAAGCGCTTCAGGTCCGGAAGACCGATGAGGCCTTCGGGGAAATCGATTACGTCTTCGTCCGATACCTGTATTTTCCCGAGGTAAGAGGTTTCAATCTCCATCGCCGGCTCTTCCAATACGCAATTTGCTCCAAAGGTCTGCGGCATTTTTCAGCTCCTGGGCGTCCACCCCTGAGGCCCGGTTGTTTTCTTCTTGAATCTTATCGAAAATTTCTCCGCGGTAAACTTTTGTTTCGGCAGGCGCCTCCACTCCGACACGGACCTGGCGTCCCTTAATGTCCACCACCACCACGCGGATATCGTCTCCCACCATGATAGTTTCGCCGACTTTGCGGGTAAGAATAAGCACGAACCAATTCTCCGATGCCGGGTTGCGGTGAATTTTATTGATCCTCGAAAAAAACCTCCTGTCGGCTCTAAAATTACACAACGAAATCCCTGCGCACAAGGCGCACAGTTTAACTTCCCTTTACCGCAAAAAATCCAACAAGCTGAGTTGAATGATTTGCGCCGTCGAAGCAAAAGCGGCTTCAAGCGTCGTTTGAAATACCGAATACTCGGTAATCGCCTGGGTGAGATCCGTATCCTCTTCTTTAGAAAGAATCTCTCCAAACGCCAGGATCAGCTCCTCTTGCTGGGCAGTGACCCGCTCGAACTGACGGGTCACTTCTCCCATGACCGTTTGCTGCGCGCTAATTCGATCGAGGGTGGCGGTGAATCCATCCAGCGTTCGATTGATGGTTTCCCCGTCATTCCGCAATAGCGCCTCCTCAAACAATTCGAGGAGCCCAACGAGATTGTTCGCCCCCTGGAATCCAAGCTCTTTGACCGAGGAGCCCGTGACATCTGTGACCAGCGCGCTTGAACTCTTGTCCGTCGAAACAACTTTTAGATGCTTTCCATCCCCGCTGATCGAAGCCTCTGCGGCGGCAGCTGTATTTCCCGTAATGGCTTTTAGAATATCGTCTACAACGATTCTCGAACCAAGGGCCAAATTAATTTCCTCGTTTCCAATCTTCACCTTTCCCAGCTGAACGCCCAATCCGTCCCTGAGCGAGGATATGGCCGTTTGGCTCGTTACCTTCGGGTCCAGCTCCCGGCCTGTGATATTTCCCGGAATATTCGCATCGATTCCAAGATCAAATGCCGTGGTCGTGCTCCCCACCTCCTTGACAATTAGGTTGGAGAAGATAGGAGAACTCGAATCCGTCAGGATCAGCCTTTTTCCATCCGCCCCAAGGGTCACTTTTACCCCCGTGACCACCGCTTCGATATTCGCGATGACACTGGAGATATCGCTTGCTCCAGTAAGGTTGACCGTAAACGTATCTCCGCCTCTGTTTGTAATGGAAATCGACCCGGGCGCAACGCCTTTTCCGCCATTTAAGTCCGTCAGGGGGGTGGATTTTGACGCAACGGATGAAACTCCGTTCAGGTTAAGCGACCCAAGGATGGTCTGTGTCCCGGGGGTTAGCGTCGTGTCGCTGAGCAAATTCGCGCCTGCGAGTGTGCCCGTATCGTTGTTGGTGTATCCGAGCGTTGCCGCGGCCGTAGACCCGGTTGCCCACTGCACGGTGAAAGGATCGCCGCCTGCATCTTTTTTGATGGTGAATTTCTTGGCGGAAGAATCGAACGTTACCGTATAGGTATCGGTTCCGTTCTCAGCCGCAGCTTCCATCGCTTTCTTGATGGCGGCCGCCACCTCCGTCGGCGATGCAGCTACGCCGTTCGTCAACCCGCCTTGCGTAATGAGAGAGACGGTGGCGAGCGTGGTTCCATTTGAAGTGTCGCCGTCCATATTGATCACATCGTTGACCCCGGTCGCGAACGTAAAGGTGTCGGGGGTCAGCGCGACCGAGGAATTTCCATCTACCTTGGGTGAGGTAAACGTGAAGTTGTCCTTGAACGATGTATTGTAATCCACCTTTAACCCGGTAATGTTCTTGTCCGATGTAGCCGCAGTGTCAAAAGGAGAAACCGCCGTAAACCCTAAAAGCGAAGCCAGATCGTTCTTTGTCACATCCACCCCCACCGAAAGAGCGGGGGTGCCTCTTGTAATGGTAAATTTATCGCTCGCAGCGGTGTACTGGACGGCATAGCCGCTCCCCGCAGGGTTTGCACCAGAAGAGCCGGTCAGGGTTGTGGAGGCATTGATGAGACCTTGCAGTTCTGAGGCGATGGCCACACCGGATTTCGTCCCTGCGGCGATGGTGAACGTTTGCGAGCGAAGTCCGCCGTCTTCCAGGATCGTGATGGTGTTATTCGTTGCGGGAATTTGTTTTATGCGGTTATTGGCAGCGAGCTCAATTTTAGTCGCCAGCTCCTCGCCCGTGAAGGACCCGGAAGCGATGGTGATGGCCGCGCTGGTCCCACTGTCCACTGAAATGGAGAATTTGTCATTCACTCCAGTAAGGACGTTAAACGCGACGGCTGCTGATGAAGTGACCAGTTTTGCCTGAAGAGAATCCGCCGAAAAACCAAACGTACTGGCAGCCGTGCTGTTACCATTTGTCCCAGAACTCAGGACCCGGAAGTTCGTCGCATTATCCCCGGAGCGAGTGAAACTAAACTGGTCTGTTGCGCTGTCGTAGGTGACGCTGGTTCCGGTGAGCGCCTTATCCGAAACCGCAGAAAGAGAGGAAATCTGGGATTCTTCCGTAAATCCCATCAATGTTCCCAAAGCCCCATCCGTGGAAGCCACACCCACGCCAACCGAAACCGACTGCGTCCCGCCCGTGATGGTGAACTTATCCGTCGCGGCATCATACGCTACCGCATATCCAGTTCCGCCCGCGCCGGTTGCACCCTCCAGTGTGGTGGATGCGTTAATTGCGGTTGTAAGTTCAGCAGCTAGAGCGGTTCCCGACTTTTTTCCTGTGGCCACGCTAATCGTTTCGGTTGCTCTCGCTTCTTTAATGGTGATCGAATTATTGGAGGAGGTCACAATTTTGATTGAATTGTTGATCGCAAGTTCTGCCTTGGCGGCGAGTGCAGCACCGCTCGACGTACCCGCTGCAATTGTGATGGTGGTGGTAGCACCGGCCACGGGCTGCTGATCCCGGATAACGAGTTGATCGTTTGTTCCGGTCTTGATGATGAATTCATCCGTCACCGAGGCAGATGTGGGAGTCAGTGCCTTGTCGCTGATCAGGTTTTGATTGGCAGCTCCGTTGGTGTCATTTGAAGCGAATCCGAGCGTTGCCGCAGCAGTCGAGGTTGCAGCTGCCCAGTTCAGGGTGAAGTTAGCGCCAGAATCTTTTTTGATGGTGAACTTTTTGTTGGAAGAATCGTACGTAACTGTATAGGTGGCAGCGGTCGCATCTGCCGTTTCAAGGGCCGTCTTGATGGCGACCTCGACCTGCTGTGCCGTGGCAGCCTGACCACTTGTTAGCAGGCCCTCTTTGGGAGTCAGCACCGTGTCGCTGAACAACGTCTCTCCAGGATTTGCCGTGTTGTCGTCAGCGGTAAACCCGAGGTCATTCCTCGCCGTCGAACCCGTCCAGTTAATCGTGTAAGGATTAGCCCCCGAATCTTTTTTGATACTGAACTTCTTAGCGCTGGAATCGTAGGTCACCTCAAAGGTTCCATCGCCCTGAGCTGACACATGCTCGAGTGTCGCCTTGATGGCGGCCGCAACCTGAGTTGCTGAAACAACTGCACCGCTCGTCAGTCCGCCATGCGTGATTAAACTTTTCGTATCGTTCCCGCCCCCGCCCCCTGTGTTGCCGTCAAATACGATTGAATCGTTGACCCCGGTCGTGAACGTAAAGGTGTCCGTCCCACCCACCAGGCTAATATCCTGCGGGTTCACCCCTGCGGCGTGATCATAGTCAAAATTAATGACATCGTTGATCCCGCTCGTGAACGTAAAGGTGTCTGTTTCGGCTCCCTTGTTATACGCAGAGACCTGGTAGAGATCTGGGTCCAGATCGGTCGACAAAAAGCTCGACCCCACAACGTTCACATCGTTCGATTGTCCGACCCCAACATTCACTTTGAGTTTGCCTTGATTTCCCTGATATTCTCCATCGCTGTTATAGGCCGCGGTGGAAATGTCGGTACCCGAGAAGATATAACGCCCTGCAACCTGGGTATTTGCGAGAGAAAGAATACTTGCTCGAATGCGCTCTACCTGCACGGCCGTGCTGGCCCGCGTAATGCTGTCCGCAGGGGCCCCGGCCTCTTGAAGGGCAAGACCCCGTGCCTGGACGACTAGTTGACGGATTTCTTGAAGCGTGTAATCGGAAATGTTCGCGAAGACGGTGCTTCGCGTGATATTTCGGTTGAACTGGTTGCTGTCGCCAATCCTCCGGCGCAGATCCAGGATTTTCGAGTAGCTACCGGGATCGTCCGAACCCTTTCGAACGCGCTTTCCGCTAGAGATATCTTCCTGAATATCCTTGACTCGCTTCTGGGTCTTTCGAATGGAGTTCTGCGCAATCTGAAAGCGCTGTGCCGTCGTAATTTTATTGGGAGCCATTTTTTATAACTCCTCCCAGAACGCCATCATTAGAGCAAATCCATTATCTGCTGCAGTAGAAGGCTGACTGTAGAGATCATTTTTGCACTGGCCCCAAAATTTTGCTGATAAAGGATAACGGCCGCCAATTCTTCATCGAGCGATACGCCAGACACCGCCTCGCGGTTGATACTTAAGTTACTTTTTATTTGGTCCGCGACCTCATGCTGTTCAATAATTTTTTCGCCGAGAGCGCCAAAATTTGAAAATATATTATTTAAATACCCACTGATCGTGACCACGCCTCGACCCACAACCGCCTTCCCCCGCAGATCGGCGAAGGCAAGCGCGCTCGTGTTGTCCCCGGGGGAATCCGGTGTACCGGCTGTAGCAAGCTTATTATTGTCCGCCACAAGAAGTTTATTGAAGGCAAGACTCTTTGCTGCCCCTTTTCGAATAGAGATATTGAAAGAATCCCCTGATTTCGGGTCACCGCTGAATTTTTGAATAGCTGCTCGAATCCCCTCGAATTCAGCCGTCACCGACCCACCAATTAAATTAAACGTAGTAACCGCCGAATCTGTCCCCAGGGGACCTCCGTCGATCGACACCTGGGTGGCGTTGAGCTTCACGTCCGTGTCCGTATCGGTGATGGTAAAGGTTGCAGAGGTTTCAAATTCGATTTTGTAATCCGACATCGTGAGTGCCGTCGAATCAAATATTTTCGAATTCGCCGAGATGGACTGCACATTGAATTTTCCTGTCACCGCGTCCGTACTATTTGAACTGCTCCTTTGGATCTTAAGCGCGAGGGGTTGAAAAAAATCCAGATTTGTACTTCCGTCGAGTCCAAACCCCTGTCTATGAATTTTGTTGACTTCGTTCACGATGGTTGCGGCAATGGTATCGATCTCTGCGAGAAGATTTTTTAGTGTCTTATCCCTGAATTCGATCAATCCCCCAATTTTTCCGCCCGTGACCCGTGAAGTAATATTGATTTGCGAATTGCCTTTGTCTTCAAAAATAACGCGCTTAAGTGCTGTCGGCGGCGAATCCCCAACCACGTTGTCCGGGTCTTGAATCCCAACGAGCTTGTTCGCTATTCCTCTTGCAATGAGAGGGACACTGTTTGCGACAATAACCAGAGATGCTCCGTTCTCCTCTTCAAGCACACTCGTCCCCAGCTGCTCGGAAAGGCTCTCTATGTTCCGCTGGCGTTCGTCGCGAAGGTCGTTCTCAGTGTTCCCGGATACTTCACCCGTCGTAATGCTGCTGTTTAATGTAGCAATGCGCTGCGCATACAAATTGACTGATTTGATGGCACGACCAATATCCTGGTCGACCTGGGCCTGCAAGCCCTCAATCGATCGGCCCAGGCGATTAAATTTTCCCACCAATGTTTCGGCTGAATTGATCAAACCGTTTCGCTCAGCAGCGCCTTCAGGCGAGGTGGCCAAGTCCTCGGCCGCTGCAAAGAAATTATTGATAGCGCCGTTGATTCCACCATCGATTCCAGATTCGTTTAAGAAGGCGTCGGCAAGCTGAACTCCTTCAGCCTGGGCCGCGAGAGAGGCTTCATTGGATTTAAATCGTGCAATTTGATCGTTTAGATAGCGGTCTACTTTCTGGCGAACCGTCTCAACCCGCACCCCAGCACCCAGAAAACGCTCCGTATTCGGATTACTCGCAAGGACAATCTCCTGGCGTGAATACCCCTCAACACCAGCATTGGCGATATTATGGCCAATCGTCTGCAATGCCGCCTGGTTCACCAGGAGCGACTGTTTTCCGATTAGCAGTGTTGATTCAAGTCCCATTGATAATCACCCGCCCATGTCTCTAAACCGACTGCATAACAAAATCACCGCCCTGCACCCGGCTTTTCCCCATCTTCCCTTCGGTGCCGTACATGGCCGGTTCGGCAAATGCTGACTGCACCGAATCCATCACACCATCCATAACGGAAAGAAGTTCCCCAATAATTTGGCGGTTAAGCTCGTTTTCCCGGTTCACCCGGTCGGTCTTCTCACGGAGACGAGCACGCACATCCATGAATCTTTGCGCCAGCGGAGGGGAAGTGTTCCGCACCAGATCGATGAGGTGAAGATCTTCGGCTACTTGGCCCTGTTCGGAGGAAAGGACGCCCACCAGCCGAGTCCGTTCCTGCTCAAGGGTGCGGATGCGTTGAACGACCTGGGCTTTCAGACCCGTTTGAACCTCAAAGTCGGAGAGCCTGGGGCTGCTCAGGACTTTTCTTTCCTTTAAGAGAATTTCCTCCAAATCATCGTAAGCCTCAAATTCTCCTTCAAGAACGCCAAGAAGACCCTCTATACAGTTACTCATAATATCTACCCTTCGAATTGTTCATGGTCGCCCCTTCTACCGCCGGATTTTCGGCACTATTTGGAGGTGATTTGGATTCATCCAACTTTTCCCGGGAACCCATCAGACCGGAAGATAGCCTGTTCTCGTTAGCCGTTCGGGTCAGCTGCTCATAAATGACCGTAGCCATTCCGATACCCTTTCCCTTCGCGACTTCCTTTGAAATCGATTCGTAGAACATGTCCTCGAACCACTCCATACTAAGGCTCTTCTCAAACAAGCCTCCCTTGGGCACGCTCTTCCTCATTTCTTTCAAAAGCCTTTGAACGAACAAGGCTTCAAAATCCTCACTGAATTGCCTCACCTTGGCCTCATCGCCGCTCGCCTTTAGGCCGTCAGCACTTTTTTTCAGCGAACCAGAATTTTGGAGGGCCATGGCCCGTAAGTGCTCGGGAGACACGTTGCCCAGATTTCTAATCATTTTTCCCTCTCCTTGCCGGAAGCGAATGAACCGAATCAAATCGAAGCCGGCACTGCCACATGCTTCCTAGGCGACCGGGCGGATTGTGCGCCCTTAAATCAATTTGATTTCAGCATCCAGGGCATGGGCCGCTTTGAGCGCCTGCAGGATAGCGATCAAATCTCGCGGTGAAACCCCAATTGCATTGAGACCCCGAACGACATCTCCAATACTGACGGTTTTCGGCAACACGATCAGATTTCGCTTCTCCTGCTTTACTGTGATCTCCGTTTTCGGAACGAGCTGGGTGGTTGCCGAAGTGGGTGCGAACGACTCGGGTTGAGAAACCAGGGAATCTTCTCGAATTACAATGTTGAGGTTCCCATGACTGATGGCCACGGTTGAAATCCGTACATTTTCGCCCATGACAATGGTGCCCGTCCGCTCATTGATTACGACCATGGCCTTTTGGTCCGTCACCACCTCGATGCGCTCGAGCTGGGCCATGGCCTGTACAGCGTTTTTAGCGAAACCCTGAATGTTGACATCCACCGTTCCAGAGTCTCGAGCCAGAGCTACCTCCCCCCCAAAACTGCCGTTGATTGCGGCCACGACCCGCGAGGCAGTAGTAAAATCAGGGTGATTGATTGCAAGACGGATCGCCTTGTGGCGCCAGAAATTTTGCTTGATTTCCCGTTCCACGCTTGCGCCATTTGTGATGAGTCCGACGGTGGGATGGTTCCTTTGAACACCAGTCCCCGTAGCTCCCGAGAACGCAAAACCGCCTCCGAGTGAAATTGCTCCCTGCGCTACGGCATAGACCTCGCCATTCGCCCCGCGAAGTGGACTCAAAAGAAGCGTTCCGCCAAGAAGGCTTTTGGCATCACCGATTGTCGATACCGTGACATCAACGCGTGACCCCACGCGGGCGAAAGGAGGCAAATCCGCTGTCAGAGCCACAGCTGCCACGTTTTTCACGTTAAACGTGCTAGCGGGGGTATTGATCCCGAGCTTTTTCAGAAAACTCGCTAGTGACTGCGCCGTAAATGTCGGGTCGTTCCCATCACCCGTCGCGTTGAGGCCAACAACAAGCCCGTAGCCAACCAGTTGATTCGATCGGACCCCCTTGACCCTGGCGATATCCTTGAGACGAACCGCATTTGCGGTTCCCGAAAAGAACACCAATCCTCCCAGGAAAAGAGCACCGAAGAGGGCGACCAGATGGAAGCGCTTACCCAAGCGGAAAAACTGAATTTCCATCCTCCCCTCCTAGAAAGGCCACAATTTTGTAACGACGCGCGTCAACCAACCCGGCGCCTGGGCTTCTTCCATAACGCCGTCGCCCGTGTAGACAATTTTGGCATCCGCCAGAAATTTTGATTTAACCGAATTGTCCTGTTCTATATCCTGGGGGCGGACAATTCCGCTCACCAGGACTATCAGCGTCTCTTTTTGAGTCGTGATCTCCCTTCTTCCCTCGATGAACAGATTTCCGTTCGGCAGCACTTCCACCACCCGGGCGGAAATAGTCGCGCTCAGAGTATCTGTGCGCTCAATTTCCGCCGCAGCCTTGGTAGAGGCTGAAGAGGTCGTCTTTAGGGTATCTGATGGGTCAAACCGCCTCGCCCTTGAGCCGACGACGGTCGAAGTCGGTTCGCCGAATCCCGGGAGCGACGGGAGAGTGTAGGCCAAGCTACTTTGCCTACCAATATCGGTATCGGCTTCTTTCTTTGCGTTAGATGACTCGCTGATGACCACTGTAATAATGTCGCCAACGCGAGAGGCGCGTTTGTCCGTGAAGAAAAACGGGCTTCGATCGCTCCAGAGAGAGGCTCTGTCCGGCTTTTCCAGGGAAGCAAGTACGTCCTCCTTCTTTTTCGATACGCTGCTTGGGCGGACGAGCCGGGTCCGGCGAAATGATTGAACACTTCGAAAACGTTGGGAGCCCTGCGACACTTTCTCTCTTGTGCTAGCGGGCTGCCCGTTGCTCTCATCTACGCTCAAGGCAACGAAGAATATAAGAGGCAACAAAAAACTAACCAAACGGAATTTTGTGATTCGCATGAGCACATATCCCTAAAAAAGAACTTCAACGGAGGAAGATTCGACAACACGAGCGTGAACCGGCTTTTTTGAATCAATATTGACGACACGAATCAAATCGCCTTTTCGTCCGGCATCTAGTGATTTTCCGATGGCTGTGATGGACAACTGCCCTCTACGGGCATGGATATGAACTAGATGGCCCCGCTTCACTAGGAAGGGGAACTTGATATTCGACTTGCGGACCATATTCCCCGGACTGAGCGGCCGGACAGCAACTGCACCATGAAGTTCTGCTGGCGAAGTGATGGTATCAGAGGGCATGGAAGCCATGTCTTGGCGACGAAACTCGAAATCGGTCGCCTTCAAAGCCTCCATGGCTCGAATCGGCCTACGCGCAACGGGAACATCTATGTATACGGCGATCTCGGCGGTGACCCAAATTCTGCGAATTTCAGATGACCCTCGGATGACTCTCAATATTAGTGGGGTCCGCCCAATAAAGCGGGTATTGGGAGGGGCTTTCACCAGCAACTGAACTTTCCCTATGCCCGATAAAAGAATCTTATTCCTGGGGAAAGTAATCGATTTGATTTCCACATCCCCGTTCCGGTTGTTCAGTCGAGTCTCTAAATAGCTCTGAACCGCAGAGTCCACCTCTTGCTGACTCAAGACGCGGCTGTTGTTCCGGGGCGATAATTTTGAAATTTTTTCCACCCCTGCCCCAGAGCTGGCGGGAATGGTGACTAAAATCGAAGCGAACATCACCAGAATAAAGCGCGGTATCAAGGTTCGCATTTTCAATCCCTTATCGCTTGAGGTCTGAAACTGTTCGGAGCATTTCATCACTGGTCTGAACCGTGCGGCTATTGATTTCGTAAGCCCGCTGGGCCTCAATTAGGGCCACAAGCTCATCGACAACCGCAACGTTGGAGTTTTCCACGAATCCCTGGGCAATGGTTCCAAATCCCTGCGCTCCGGGCGTTCCGGTTAAAGGAGCACCTGTTGCGTTGGTTTCAAGAAGCAGGTTCCGGCCCAGAGAGTTCAAACCGGCTGGATTCTGAAATTTCACCAAGGTGAGCTGGCCGAGAGTGGTCGGCGCCGTTTGCCCAGCGTTAATGACCGAAACTGTTCCGTCGGTTCCGATCGTAACGCTGAGTGCCGTCGTGGGAATCGTTATCCCCGGAGTGATGAGAAAGCCTTCGCTGGTCGTAAGCGCCCCCGAGCTATTCACCTTAAATGCGCCGGAGCGAGAATAAGCTGTTTGGCCGGTGGGTAGGGTAACCGAGAAGAAGCCGTCGCCCTCGATGGCGACGTCTAGTTGGTTATCCGTCCGCTTGAATTCGCCTTCAGTAAAAATTCGAGACGTAGATGCAGGCCGGACCCCGGCTCCAATTTGAAGCCCCGTGGGAATCTCGTTCCCCGCGGCAGACGGTGCACCTGCTGGAATAATCGTCTCGTAAAGTAATTCCTGAAAATCGGCACGTGATTTTTTGAACCCAATTGTGCTGACATTCGCCAAGTTATTCGCGATGACATCGACGTTGATCTGCTGGGCTTGCATTCCCGTCGCCCCAGTAAACAATGCACGTAGCAAGGCTCATCCTCCTTAGATTCGAGATCTATTGAATCTCTTCGACACGACCCAAATCGTTGACTGCCTTTTCATCTATCGCGTCAAAAGATTGGACTGCTTTTTGATAAGACTCATATAGTCGACCGATTTCTATAAGCTTCACCATCTCGGCGACGGCATTCACGTTAGAATCTTCTATATACCCTTGAAAAATATCGGTTGTTTTCGGCTTTATTGGCTCGATGTTAGGATCGATCATGGAAAAGCTGGAATAGCCCCGTTTCTCAAGAGCATAAGGCTTGGGAAATTCGGCAACTTGAATTTGTCCCACAACATTGTTGTTCGAGAAGACCTGCCCGGACTGATTAATAAAAACCCCGCCTCTTAGAGAGCTGGCATTCGGTAAACGGATTTCCCCATTGTCCACTCCTAGCAGAGGCCAGCCCTGTTGGGACCTGATGACGCCTTCACGGTTTATCCCAAACTGACCCGACCTGGTGTAGCGGGGGCCGTCGGGCGACTTCAGAACGAAGAATCCACTTCCGTTTAAGGCTAAGTCCAAGGGATTGTCAGTTTTATTAAAGCTACCCTGATCAAAATTAGTGTATGTAAACCGCCAGGCCGCCTGCTGCACCGCGTCAGGTCCCAAATGTCCGACATGAGCGTCAGGCTTGTGCGTTTTATCGATACGAAAAACAGGAACATCTGCCTTGTATCCAGGGGTATTCACCTGGGCCAAATTGTTCGCCACTATTTCAAGGCGTCGTTGTGTGAGCATCGCTGACCCAACTACCGCATAAGATCCTGGTTCCACGGCCTATGCCTTTCAAAAGAGAAATTCGAAAAACCCGCACTTTCGGATGGGACACTCCCTCGGGAGAGGTCCGGTTGACTCATATGAAGTGCAAGAGGTGTGCCAGGATGAAAGCAGAGAGAATTTCCAGAATATATGGTTTCTTGTCTTATAATTTCAATCAATTGCAAGACAAAGCGATAGTTTACTTAAATTAATTTCCCCCTTAAATCCACCTCGGGGAACTATTTGCCGATGGAAATTTGACACCGCAGCAGGATTTTCCTGACCCTTTTTTAAACAGGCCATTTTGGGGGCACGTACCTTTTAGAAATTTTGGACCAACCTTCGCCTGGAAAATTAGGCGGCGTTTTCTTGCTTCCATTTTTCGTTGACAAAATAAATAAAGGCCAGGATTTCGGCGATCAGGCGGAAAAGGGACGGAGGAATCTCAGCTTCAAGCTCCAGTTTTCCCAGTAGATGCGTCAGATCGGCATCCTCTCGAATCGGGATATTATGAATCCGAGCCAGCTCAAGAATCCGCTCGGCGTCTTCCCCGACACCTTTAGCCGTCACCCGGGGAGCGCTCTCTGCCGGCGGGCGGTAACGAAGCGCCACCGCCTCTTTGGGGATAAATTTTCGAGGCTGTCGGTATTCTTCCATGTTTTCCTCTCAAACCCTGAGATTAATCAAAGATTGTTCATCCGGGAAGGCTTCCGGCGCCGAAGTAGGCACTAGCGACTCCCCTTCGGGCCTGGCATGAATCCACGAGAGTCCTTCGATGAGGAAATCCTGGCGCTCCATCGCCTCGCGCAGGACAGGAAGCTCGGCCTCCAGGAACCGTCCCACATCCTCGATTTGGGTAGTAAAGCGGGCGTGCACACGCTTTGCGTGCACCCCAGCGTCCACCCGGAGCGGGCCTAGCCCCTGAAGCTCCAGAAAGAACACCACCGAATGCTGATCGTTCTCTCCGCCGCTCTCGTGGCCGCCCTCCGGGCCCCTTCTGACGACGACATCAATCGTCCCCCTTTCACCCCCGAGCGAAAACGGAATCTGGGTATAGCTCCCTTGATCGAGGAGATGGCGCACCCCATTCGCAGCCTGGATAAATTCTACGGATGTAAGCGCCTGTTCGGCCTGGCCGCTGAGCTGGGACAGGGCGTTCCCATCTGGCAGACCAGCCTCGCGAACCATTCTTAAAAATAACTGGAGATGTTCCCGAAGACCCGGAGCGGCTCCTTCTGCACCCCCGAACGTGGCCTGTCCCATTGAAGGCAATGAGCCCCCCTGCTGGATCGCCTCACGGACTTTTTCGGGCGAAAAGCTATCCTCCTTGATAACCACCCGGTTCAGAGACTCCTTTAAATTTTTTATGGCCTGGCTGACCCAGGCCGGAGATTCTTCATTGGCAGTTGCCAGCCCTTCTGCCAAGGCGATTAGATCGAGGCCAAATCCGGAGTCCCCAGCCGTTCCTGCCGGCAAATACACACCCCCAGTATTTGGAATGGTGGGGGCGAGTAGGACCAGGTCCAGTACAGGTGCCGTCTGGTTGACAAAGACGCGGATAGGGCTTCCCTCTGGAAAAGCTTTGGCCGCTTCGGGCGGCCAAGGAACCTCGGCATCAAACCCGCCGAAGCGGATCAAGGCCGTCAGCGCACCGCCCGCCACCCCCTTATTGAATGCACCCAGGCCCTGTGCGCCACCCCCTTCAGAGGCATCAGAAGGTGAGGAGCTCCCCCCCCCCGAGGAGTGGTGAAGCGGATTGAGAGGGGGGGCTTCTAGAGGCTGCGGCCCGGGCGGAGGAGAAGTTGTCTCAAAGGACGCAGGGCCCCCAGGCCCGCCCGTCATCAGGGTGGGTCTCGCACTCCTTTGGGGTGCATCTGCGGCGAGGGAGTTCCCTCCCCCCGAGGACGAATGAACCAGATTGGGGGGGGGACCTGCCGGTGGTTGCAGCCTCCCCTGAGAATTAACCGCCTCGACAGACGTAGGCCCTTCCGCCCTGCCTGCCACCGGGGTCGCTCCCCCACTCAACCGGGGTGCTCTTGCGGTGAGAAGGTTCCTCCCCTCCGAGGATGGCTGAAGAGAATCAGGCGGGGAGGCTGCCGAAGACCGCGGTCCGTCCACCAGAGCCGGACTGACCCGGACGACCGTTCCCGCCAAAACTGCCCCCTGCACCACAGGTTCGCCCACCACCGGGGCATTCCGCGTCAGCGGCCCTGCTCCGAGAATTTCCATCTGGCCGCCCCGGCCGGGCAGACCCGCGGCCGAACGAGGGCCTCCCCTCGCCATAACCCGTAGCCCGAGGGCGCTACCTTTCTCCTGGGGCCTGATGAACAGTCGGTCCCCCCTCTTTGCCCCACTTTCTAGCTGAAAATTTATTTTGAGCGAGCCAAGACGAACGGGCACCGAACCCAGATTTTTGAATTCGAGAATCTGTCCAATAATCACCCCCTTCGCTTTCCCTAAAAGCGACTGGAGCCCCGCCGTCAGCGGCTGGTTCTGAGCCAGCCTCACCTGCTCCGGAGCGAAAACTTCAAAGGTCTCGCTTGGCCTCCCGGACTGGGCAACCATGCGAAGGGTCTGGCCCCTACCCTTTCCCTCGACCTCAACTGCCACTCGCTCGCCAGGCTGAAGCGGAAACGCCGCGCGGATCAACAACGTCGTGCCTTGATCAAGCGCCAGAAGGACCACTCCCGAGGGCAAACCCGATGGTGCGACCTGCACCGATGCCGAAAGGATTTGGCCCGCCGGAAGGTCAAGCTTCCCCCCTGCAGGCGACAGAGCCTGAGGGGCGAGAATTTCCGCAACGGGGACCTGGATAGGTGTATTCGACATCACGCCGTAGGTTTACTCAGAAAAAAATTAAGAGCCGGGCTAGACCACCACATTAATGAGCCGGCCCTGGAGATTGTTATCGTCGTTGGACGGAGAGGTTTTCTCCTCTTCGGGAGCGGATTTGGAATCAGGTTCCCGCTTGTTTTCGCTAGCGTTATATTCTTGACCCTGATGGCCCTCTTCGTCCACGTTGGGGTTTTCCGTTTCCTCGGTTTCGTTCACGACCTCGGTCCGCAGCTGCCGGTCCTTGGCCGCTTCTCCAGCTATCGAACGCTGCGCATTCGCACCGCCGTGCTGAAGCTGGGTCTGCACCCGCTCCGCCACCTGAATCTGCGGGCTTGAGAGAGGAAAATTGATCTCAGCGTTCATAACCGAAACTCCCGTAAACCTGAAGCGCTACCACATGTACCCCCTTTTCTATATATCGGTGCAAATGGAAACTCCTCAATCATAATATTTCAGTTCCATGCCGGAAAGTCAAAAAAATTCATGCAAAATGGACCCCAGCTCCCCGAGTTTAGGCCAAATATCAATTTAAGTCATAAAAATCTATATTATAAAAAAGATTTTAGGGGAGAAAGGAACTCCATCAACTGAGGGAGGTTTAAGGGTAAGTTGCGTCAACTTAATTCTAGTCTCTAGGGTTCGAGTGAAATTGAGAAGAACCCAAATAGGGGAAAGGAGAGGAAATCCAATTAGCAGAGCAGCCTATGGCTTTTCGTCCACCATGCGCCGGAGTCGACCTCGAATTTGAGAGATGGTCTTCGAATGGATCTGAGAAACGCGCGATTCGGACACTTCGAGGACAGCCCCGATCTCTTTCATATTCATCTCTTCGTGGTAGTACAAAGAGAGAACGAGGCGCTGACGCTCGGGTAGAGCGTCGATGGTCTGGGCGAGGAGGCGCTTGAGCTCCTCAAAGACATGCTGGGCCTCAGGGTCGTCCTCGTCGAGACCAGCAAGGGTATCGAGAATTGTGCGTCCGCCCTCCTCTTCGTCGCTGCGTTTAACTACGTCGCTAAGGCTTAGGATGGCGAGGCCGGCCGAGCGGGAAACCATGTCCTGAAACTCGTTGACACTGATACCGAGTGATTGGGCTACTTCCTCATCGTTCGCCGGGCGGCCAAGTTCTTGTTCAATGCGGGAAAAAGCCTTTTCAATGTTATTGTAGTTCTGGCGGACTGATCGAGGAATCCAGTCCATGGACCGTAACTCGTCAAGCATGGCACCCCGGATTCGAAATTCAGCGTAGGTTTTAAATTGGGCCTCGCGCGAGGAGTCAAATTTTTCGATGGCATCGATTAAACCCAAAACACCCGAGCTGATGAGATCATTGATGTCAATATGCGGAGGGAGACGAATGGCCAGGCGGTTCGCAACAAATTTGATTAGCGGAGTGTATTGGAGAATCAGGTCATCTCGGCTTGAGGCGTCAAAGTCCTTTTCCAAACCCATCGCATTTGCCCTTACTCATCGTCGGTCGAAAAAAAGAGCATGAGGATAAGGCTGAAGATGCCTCCAACTACCGAAAAAGCAACTGCAGCCACAATCGACCGGTATAACGAAACGCTTATCGATACGCCCGAGACCAGGCTCATGCCCAAGGCAATGGAAAACGCAAGTACTCCGAAGGCCGAAGATACCTTTATCAGAGCCGCGGGGATAATTTGTGCGTTCAAGATTAACTCCTCTCAGACAAAATGCTTAAAGGGGGAACAACGTGGTCAACAAAACTCTACCGACCCTCTAAGCCATCGGGGCTGCGAGGCGACGCCAAAAAAATTGCATGTGACCGGCCGGAATCTCGTCTTGGGGAAGTTGATGGACGCGATCGGCCAGCCTCCTGAAGCATCTGGCTGCGATGGATTTAGGGAAAACCACCGACAATGCCTTCTGAGTGCTAATTGCCTGGACCACGCTCGGGTCACGTGTAATACAACCCAAGTAGCTTGTGGAAATATTCAAGTATTTGTCTGATACCGTACTCAGGCGGCGGTAAACGTTTTTGCCCTCCGAGTCGCTATCCACCATATTGGCCAGAACCCAGAAGCGGTAGTCCCGGCGCGTCTCGCTGAGGACTTTCATCAGTGCATAGGCATCCGCAATCGATGTGGGCTCAGGAGTCGCGACAAGGATGACATCCTGAACAGCATTGTTGAAATAGAGAACCTGGCGACTAATCCCAGCACCGGTGTCCACGATGAGATAGTCAAACGACTCGTCTAGGGATTCGAACTCACCAAAGAGAGCCACCTTTTTGTCCTCGCTCATATCAGCGAGTTCAGCCACGCCCGATCCCGCCGAAAGAACGCGAACCCCACCGGGGCCGTCGATGAGAACATCCGCGATTCCTTTCTCTCCGGAAAGGACATGCTCAAGGGTGAACTTGGGCTGTAAGCCCAGTACGATGTCGACGTTGGCTAGGCCCAGATCGGCATCGAGTAGGAGAACCTTTGCCCCCATCTTGGAGAGACAATAGGCCAGATTGACAGCAACACAGGTTTTTCCCACTCCGCCTTTGCCGCTAGTAACGGACAACACCCGGGTACGGGGGTCCTCCTCGGGCAAATTCGATTTCCCCGAATCTTTGACGGCCAACTGATCGACCTCCCGATCACTCAAACCGCAACTCCTTCGTTGGGCGCAAGTTCCAGCGCACCCGGAAGAATCCGCCGCGCTAGCTTCTCTGGGACCGCCACCTCCAAATCGCCGGGAATCTTTTGTCCAACGGTCAAGTAGCTAAGTGGCACACCCAGATCCATATGCACCTCAAAGACTACACCAATTCGGCTCGCCTCATCCAGCTTGGTAAATATAAGGCCATCCAGGCCAACCTGTGAGAATCTCTCGCCCATTCGTTTCAGGTCCTCTGAATGGGTATTGGCCGCCAGAACAAGATGATTATCGCCTGGGCGGCCATTTCCGAAAAGCCTCTCGAGCTCCGCCATGCTGGCTTCATCCCCGATACTCCTACCCGGCGAATCGACCAGGACTACATCCGCTCGGCGAAACCTGGCCAGAGCCTGGTCGATCTGCTTCTTCGAACCAGCAGTAATAAGGGGCAAGCGAAGCGAACTAGCCAGAAACTTCAAATATTCAGACCCACCCGCCCGGTTGGTGTCGAGAGTGATCAGCCCGACGCGAAGCTTTCGTCTCGTGCACTGGGCCGCAATTTTGGCAATCGTCGAGCTTTTTCCGGCTCCCGTCGGACCAAAAAAGTTGCTGATCGCCGGCCCCTCGTCCCCCACCTGCCTAATTCGAATTGGCCCCTTCACATCAAAGAGGAGGGAAAGGATATTCATAACCTGCTTCCGGTAGGTGGCAGGAGACAAATATCCCGAACTCCCATTCTCCTTTTCAGCACGAGAAAGGAGTTCTCTTGCCGTCTCTTCCTCGACGCCGCTCTCGAATAGCTCATAGAACAAATCGGAGTAGACTGAATCCAATTTTCCCATCGGAGCAAGCAAAATATCCTCGTTCGTGGAAGAGGGTATTTCATTGGCCCTCTGCTCCCAGGCATCAGGTTCCCCGTCTTCAGGAAGAATGGAATTGTCCGATTCCACTTCGGATTTCGTCGCCTCAACTTCGACCAGCGATCCTTCGCCCAGGCCGAAGTCCCCCTGGTTCACTTTTTGGGTCGATACGATGATGGCGTCCTCGCCAAGCGCTGCCTTCACCTTGTCCAGCGTTTCCCTCAGATCTTTTCCGCGAAACCGTCTTGTTTTCATGACACACTCACCGTCCCCAAGCTTTGGATGCGAATACCCGGAGCGACCTCATTATGACTGAGGATCGCAAGCTGCGGAATGAACCTCTCCGTGAACTTTCTCAGATGTCCCCTAATGGCTGGAGAGGCAAGCAGTACGGGCTGGGTAGTAGAAGATTCAAACCGTTCCATTTGAGATTGAATTGAGCGGAGGAGGCTATCCGCCTGCTTTGGGTCCATGGCTAGATAGCTGCCATGGTCCGTATGCTGAAGTGAGTTCACCAGAACACTTTCCGATTCGGCATCCAGCGTGATGACATTGATAGCCCCCGTATCTCCCCCAAATTGCGTGGTCAGATTTCGGGCCAAGCGACTCCGGACGTATTCGGTAAGCACATCTGGATCCTGTGAAATAGGGGCATAATCCGCTAAGGTTTCTAAAATGGTGACGAGATCCCGGATGCCCACTCCCTCGCGCACGAGATTCTGTAAAACTTTCTGAACGCGCCCCAATGTCAACAAGTTGGGGATCAACTCTTCGATAACCTTTGGATGGCCTTCGTTTACTTTGTCAATTAGACTTTGAGCTTCGCTCCTTGTGATGAGCTCGTTGCCGTGTTTTTTTATGAGTTCAGTTATATGTGTGGCCACGACGGTGGCGGGGTCCACAACGGTGTATCCGACAAACTGCGCCCGCTCCTTGTTGGCAGGAGTGATCCACAGTGCGGGAAGACTGAACGCCGGCTCGGTGGTCGGAATACCGGGGATAGGTGACTCCACCGTTCCGGTATCCATAGCAAGGAAGTGATCCATCATAATTTCGCCGCGACCGATCTCCACGCCCTTGAGAAGGATGACGTATTCGCCCGGCTTGAGCTGGAGATTGTCCCGGATATGCAGGGGCGGAACCACCAGTCCCATCTCAGTTGCAAATTGTCGCCGGATCGAGCGAATTCTCTCGAGAAGCTCGCCGTTTTGCTGGGCATCAACCATCGGGATCAGGCTGTAGCCCAAATCGACTTCGAGAAGATCGACCTGAAGAAAAGGGTCCATACTCTCAGGAGCATTCGAGGACGCCTCGGACGGTGCGGCTTCTGCTGCCTCTTTCTCGCGAAGAATTTCGGACTTTTTCGACTGGGCAAGAAAATAGGCCACCCCACCCGAAATACCGGCAAGGAGGAAAAAAGGAAACTTTGGGAGTCCAGGGAACATGCCCAGAATGAAGAGAAGGCATGCTGCCACGCCAATCGCCCGGGTATGGCCCAAAATTTGGGTGCACATCGTAGCACCAAGATGAGTCTGCCCGGCCGATCTCGATACTACGATGCCCGCGGCGGTTGAGATAAGCAACGAAGGGACCTGGGCCACTAAGCCGTCGCCCACCGTAAGGATAGAGTAGGCGGCGGCCGCTTTACCTATGGGCATTCCCCGCTGGAACACGCCAATGGCCAGACCACCTAGAAGGTTGATGAAGGTAATGATCAGCCCCGCGATGGCGTCCCCCCGGACAAACTTGCTTGCGCCGTCCATGGCACCGAAAAAATCTGCCTCTTGGCTAATTTCCTCACGGCGCCTGCGGGCCTCGGCCTCATTGACAAGACCCGCATTCAGGTCCGCGTCAATTGCCATCTGCTTGCCGGGTATCGCATCAAGCGTAAAGCGGGCTGCGACCTCGGCAATCCGGCCGGCGCCCTTAGTAATTACGACGAAGTTAATGATTACGAGAATGACGAAGATCACCATACCGACAACATAATTCCCGCCGACAACAAAGTTTCCGAAAGCTTCGATTACCTGACCAGCACCACTGGCCCCCTCGTGACCATTCAAAAGAATTAGACGGGTGGAAGCAACGTTCAGCGAAAGACGAAAAAGTGTGGTCACCAACAAAAGAGTGGGAAAAACGCTAAATTCAAGCGGTTCGATGGTATAAAGAGAAACCAAAAGAACAACAAGACCAAAGGTCATACTGAAAGATAAAAGTGCGTCCAACAACGAAGGCGGAATCGGGAGAATCATGACCAGCAAGATTCCAACGACGCCGATGGCCATTGCCACGTCGCTATTTTTCGTTAATTTTTCAACGCCAGATAGCTCGTTCATAAATTCCTCTCCGTACCCTTTCTACGCCGCCGTGCGGTTGAGCGAGTACACGTACGCGAGAACTTCAGCCACAGCCTTGTAAAATTCGGCAGGGACTACCTCATCCACCTGGACCGCCTGATAAAGGGCACGAGCCAAGGGTTTATTCTCGACGATGGGAACGTTGTTTTCTTTGGCTATTTCCTTGATTTTCTGGGCAATAAATCCCCTGCCTTTCGCTACGACCGTGGGCGCTTCCATGTTTTCGCAATCGTACTGGATAACTATTGCGAAGTGCGTCGGGTTCGTGATGACCACGTCCGCCTTGGGAATGGAACTCATCATTCGTTTGCGGGAGATCTCGCGTTGGACCTGGCGCACGCGGCTTTTCACTAGAGGATCACCTTCTCGCTGCTTAAATTCCTGTTTTACCTCATCTTTTGTCATCTTGATGTTTTGCTCGAAGGAAAACCTCTGGAAGGCATAATCAAGGGCGGCCAAAAGGATTAGCACCGCCGCGCATCGAATCGCAATTTTCATCGCAATACTAACGAACTGAGCCAAAATTCCGGGGGGCTCCATCTGGGTTAATTGCGGTAGCAACACCCACGCCTCATGCAGCGTGAAGTAGCCCACATAGCCCACGAGGGCGATTTTGGCGAGGGACTTAAATAGCTCCATCCAGCCCTGCTTGCCCAGCAATCTCTTCACACCTTCGAGGGGGTTGAGTTTGCTCATTTTGGGGACGAGCGCTTTGGGAGAGAACAAGAGGCCGAACTGGAAAATTTGGGAGGCCAACGAGAATAGGATGACAAATCCCATCAACGGAAGAATGGCATGTCCCAAACCGAACGCGGCCTCGAGTAATGCCTTCTGCGCAGCGTCAGGGGTTTCTACCTGTGTCGATGCGGCCATGAAAAAGTGACGGGTCATTTTTAAGAGAGAATTCCCCATACTAGAACCAAAAAAATAAAAATAGGTAATCCCTGCGACGAGCACGGCAACCGATGTCACTTCCCTGCTTTTGGCAACCTGGCCCTTCTCGCGTGAATCCTCACGCCGTTTTTGGGTTGCCGGTTCAGTTTTTTCGTCTTTCTCCGGAGGCATTTTGGCTCCTAAAAGGCCCTTGTAAATCGCGAAATGACGGAACCCATATCTGCGAGTGCATGCCCGTACAACATGCCGTACATGGACACGGATAAAACCAGTACCGCAAATCCAACGATTATTTGAAGTGAGAGACCGACGATGAAAATATTCATTTGGGGAACCGTCCTGGCAACGATTCCTAGTGCCACGCTTGTCAGCATTAAGACCACCATCGTGGGTGCGGCAAATTTAAGAGCAAGAACGAAAACATTCCTCGACGTCTCGATAAAGAGTGCCCACAAATTAGGGGTTGGCGAAAATCCCATCAAAGGAATTCGCTTAAAACTTTCAGCGATGGCGCGAAAAATGAAATGATGTGCGTTGGTTCCCAGAATCATCAAAGCCGTAATCACGCTTTGAAATTGAGCGAGAAGCGAAATACTCCCGCGGGTCGTAGGGTCGATAGCGGTTACAATCCCGAAGCCCATTTGAAAACCCATGACCTCGGCCGCCATATCCACCGCGGCGATGAACAACCGGGCCAATATGCCTAGCGACACGCCTAGCAGAATCTCATTTGCACCCAACGCAGCCAGCTTGTGGACAGGAATTTCTGAAAGCAACATGCCAGGTCCCACAACCGGCAGCATCGCAAAGCTAACTCCGACCGAAAGGCAAACTTTTACGGTTTTTGGCACAGCCGATGCGCTGAAAAGGGGCGCGGACATAAGAATGGCTCCCACCCTCAAGAGAACCAGAACGAAGCGTTCGAATTCGATTGTCGATACGTTGACATATTCCATTCGCTCACCTCTCTATTGAGCCATGTTGGGCAAAATGTTGTAGAGTCTGGTAGTGAAGTCGATCATCGACTGAAGCATCCAAGGAAAAGCGACCATCAGGACCATGACAGTCACCACAATTTTGGGCACAAACGTCAAGGTCATTTCTTGAATCTGCGTAACCGCCTGAACGATGCCCACCAAAACTCCTATTACCAAACCCGCTCCTAAAATCGGTCCCGAAATAGTCAACATCATCTCCATGGATTCTTGCATAATTGCCATAACCGCTTCTGGACTCATTAGGCTGCCCCCCTATCCTTGCCCTGCATCAAGCAATGCTCCGCATGAGGGAGCCAACAATCAGGGCCCATCCATCAACCATGACGAAGAGCATCAATTTGAAGGGAAGGGAAATTAGAATCGGAGGCAGCATCATCATTCCCAGAGATAACAGAACGGAAGCTACGACCATATCGACTACCAAAAATGGAATGAAAAGCATGAATCCGATTTGAAATGCAGTTTTCATCTCACTGATCAGAAAAGCAGGAATCAGCGTCGTTAAAGGGACATCATCCGCAGTCTTGGGTTGTTTTGCCTTCGAGAGAGTGTGGAACAGGGCGAGATCTTTTTCTCGAGTTTGCTTCAACATAAAACTTCGAAGGGGTACAACCGCCCTCTTGGCCGCCGAGACAAAATTAATGTGTTCGGCGAAATATGGTTCCAGCGCCACCTTATGAATACGCGTTCCAATTGGCGCCATCGAAAAAAGAGTCAAAAAAACAGCCAATCCGATCAGTACTTGATTAGGAGGAGACTGTTGCGTACCCAGAGCCTGCCGCATGAACGACAAAACAATAACAATTCGGGTGAATGAGGTCATCATGATCATAATAGAGGGAGCCAGCGTCAGAACCGTCAAAAGGGCCATGATCTGGAGTCCGGTAGCCACCTCATCGGTTGAACCAGGTTGGCTGAACCCCAATTGAATTTGTGGAAGTCCCAGTGAAACTTGGGCAAACACATCTCCACTAAATCCCAAAACTGCCAGAAACGGAATCATAACGATGGCAGAGCCATGTCTCATGAAACAACTGCCCCCTCACTCAAAGCCGGAAGACGATCAAGTCTATTCCGAAGCCGAGATGCCGTGCGCTTCGAGGTTGGAACTCCCTTTCTTGCGTTCCTGGTCCGGGCGGTGTTGAAGTCAGAGGTGGCCCGCGATTGAGTGCCGGACTTCAAGTCTTGTCCAGGGTTCAGACCGTTCTCCGACTGCCGGGCATATGCCAAGATTGCCGCCACTTTTTTGTCCTCAATTTCCTCTTTAAGGTCACCCCTCGTCGATACTCCCTCCTCCACTGGAGCACTCGATTCGGGCCCTTTTTCTTCACTGACAGGGTTTTCAATTTTATCTACTTCTTTCCCAAGCATTGTTGAGAGATGCTCGACAAAAGAGGACTCGCCCACCGAACGGACCCGGGCTAGTGCGTCCTCGCTCTCAATTTTCGTTAGCATCGCGATATTTTGGCCACTAATTCCTAATACCAATACCTCGCCTGCGACCTCGACCACAGCCAAAGATTTTTTGGGCGCAAGGGTTGTTTTGTGGAGGGTGCGAACGAGGCTCCCATTGCCGCCGAATTTCGCCACGGCTCCTGGAGCTACCTTCTTGAAAAAAAAGAAAATACCCAAAATAGTCGCCAGAATGCCCCCCAAGGCGACGGTAAACTTCATGGCAACAGTTGAAAAATTTTCCACGTTGGTTGCCAAATTGGAATTTTTCTGAGTCTTCGTTCCCGATAGATTAGAATACGGGCTTTCCGTTCTCTTAGCAGGTTTCAGAAAAGATTTTAAATTTTTGACGCTGTTCACCGCCACATTATTCTTTCCATTGTGCCCTTTCTTTTTCGAATCATCTTTTCCCTTTCCTTTGAGAACCTGATTGAATTTTTTTCTGGAAAGCGATGTCGTTCGCTCGTGGGGTGAGGAAAAAATTTGGTTAAGCATCGCATCGGGGGTAATAGCAGTTGTTATTTTTTTCTTAGACTGAAGACGGTGTTTTGCCATTGTGGTCCGCCGAGACGTGCCTCCAGCGGCACTGATCATCGAAACATTCTTTGTTCGAGACGCACTTTTCTCTCCTTTGCGCCAGGCAGTCAGGACAGGAAGAGTGAGGGTTAGAGTGGATTTTTCGATTACAACCTCGGGATTTTTCTTGGGGTGAGATACACCGCTTTTTGTTAGGACAGAAATAAAAAGGCCGTTTCGACCTTCTCGGGCATCAAGGTGCTCATAACCTCCCTGCCCCACATTGAACTGACGGTGTGGTTTCCCGCCCACAACCCCGGGCACAAACACGGAGACACCGCTGTCTTTGATCCGTGTATCCAGATTTCTTGGTTTTAAAGGGCCATCAAACAGGGCAACCAAACGAATTTTTCGAACTCCCTCGTATACGAGTACTTTTTTTAGTTGCGGCAGGTTCGATGCGGCCTCAGCATTGAACCTGCCCTCAACAGGGAGTGCAATTACGGCAATTAGAGTCGCAACGAAAGCGTATATATTTGATTTTATATTCTTTATGTTATTTTTTTTCATTCCTAACCACCTAAAACCTTAAGTGTCAATATTCCAACATTACCCGTGGAGAAAATCGTCAACTTTGTTCGCCTTTCTTAGTTTTTGACCATACAACTAGAATGACCTGATCTTCGGATAGAGTATATGCAAAGAAAATACCAAAAATGAAATTAAAGTCGCCAAATTTATGACAATCGGAATTGTTGAATTGTTTTTACTAACATATTGATTTATAAATGATTAAAAGCCAGAAGGCTAATCCGGTTCCTCTAATTCTGAAGGGATAATGTTTTGTATATATTCACAAATCCAAATATTTGACTATCAGCCCAAAAAAATGTCATTTTTTTGGAATATCCCGTCATTATAATAATAATTATTTCTGAAAATTGACTGTAGCACTGACCTGCATTGAGATAGATAAGAAATACCGCCCTTGCATCCTCAACCCAAAGGAAGACGACAAGACGGCAATTTTACCTGCGTGAACAAATTGGGGGTATTCAGGAAAGTTGCTTGATTCGCTCTATTGTACTGAGTACCTCGGTAATTCTTACACCAAACTTATCCTTCACAACGACCACCTCGCCCCGGGCAACGAGTTTTCCATTGACCAAGATGTCAAGAGGGTCGCCCACCGTCTTATTCAGCTCAATCACCGATCCCTGTCCGATTTGAAGAAGGTCATTAATGAGCATTTTCGTGCGGCCAAACTCTACAACCATCTCAAGGGGCAAATCCATGATAAGGTCAACATTTACCTCATTGTCTTCTCCCCCCTGGTTGGGAGAGCCCGCGAGTGCTTCAGCAATTCCACCCTCGGCGATAGCCTCGGGCATGCTCTCTTCCTGCGTCATGAGATCACCCACCTCGTCGCCTATTTGTCCTAATTCCTCATTGCTCTCATCGTTCATGACGCCGCTCCATCAAAATCCTCGGGTGAACTATTAAAAACATCATCCACAAAATTCTTTCCTGCATTCTCGCCCCCTAAGAGACTAGTTCTGCAAACCCTGCTCCAGGGGGTTAATAATATCAGTCAACCGGATACCAAACCGATCGTTGATAACAACTACCTCCCCACGCGCAACAAGTTGGTCATTGATTCTAATTTCCAGCGGCTCTCCTACCATTTTATCCATTTCAATAATCTGGTTCACATTCATTCTAAGAAGATCTCTAACCGTAAGGGTGGAACGTCCCGTCTCGACAGATACCCGCATTGGAATATCGCGGATAAACTCCAGTTGGGGGGGGATTTCGGGGGCTCCTCCCGACTCTATTTCTCCAAAAGCCGCTCGCTCTTCCTTTTCAATATCTTCGGACGCAAGGCCCCCAGAATCGACGTCTTTGGCCATCACCCAACCCTTTTAAACCGGACGGAATTCATCACCGATGTTTACCCCCCGGAGAGCTCCGGCTTCACCGCCAGAGAGGTCACTTCGAGGGCAGTTTGGCCCTTGACAGCACCAGGTTTTCCTTTGAATTTGAAGATTCCCTCGACCATAATATCGATTGAATTGCTTTCCGACGTATCGAGGGCAATTACATCCCCCACGCGCATCCGCATTAAATCGCCTGCGTCAATCATCGACTTTCCGAGAGTGCTCACCAAGGAAACCTCGGCACCCATGATCCGCTCCTGAAGTCGGTTTAACCAGGCATGATCCACTTCCAGAGCGTCGGACTGGAATCCCGCATGAAGTTTTACCCGAATCGGCTCGATCATTGCGTAAGGGATACAAAAAGATAGACTCCCCTGCTGGCCCTCTATTTCCATTTCGAAGCTAACCACCACGACCAAGTCGCTTGGAGGCACAATTCCGGCAAATTGTGGGTTCACCTCAGAGCGAGAATATTCAATATTAAGCTCGTGCACTGGTCGCCACGCATCACGCAAGTCATCGAGAAGCTTCAGAACAATCCGCTTCATAATATAGGTCTCAATGGACGTAAAATCCCGGCCCTCGACCTTAGCCTGGGTCTTGGCCGTTCCGCCGAACAAAACGTCAACAAGAGAGAAAACCAGTTTTGTATCCAGTACCACTAGAGCGAAGCCACGAAGCGGCTCCATCTTGAATATATGTAAGCTGGTCGGAACAGGTAAAGTTTTCAAAAACTCGCCGAATTTGATCATGTCCGTGCTAACGAGCGCGACATCTACGACGCGCCGGAGCATCGCGCTGATAGCGGTTCGGAATGCACGGCTAAACCTTTGGTGAATAATTTCCAACGTGGGCATCCGGCCACGTATAATCCGTTCCTGACTCGTTAGATCGTATTGGCTGATCCCCCCTCCATCCTCATGAACCTCTTCCTCGTCGGCTCCGAGTGCTGTGGGGTCACCCTCCTCACTGCTGACACCTTGCAATAAAGCATCAACCTCATCCTTGGAAAGAATTTGGTTCATCACTCAGCTCCTTCGAAGATCGAACCCGTATATGATGTTTATTTAACTACAAACTCCGTAAAAAATACCTTTTTCACTTTACCTTTCTTGAGCACTGAGTTCGCGCGGGCCATAAGTTCTTCCCGCAACTTCGTCTTGCCAGCTACCCCTTGTATCTGTTTGAACGTCTTACTACTCAAAACCATAATGAACTGATCTAAAACCTCGGGAAGTCTCCCCTTCAACTCCTTTTTTGTATCCTTATTAACAAGTTCGAGGTCCAGTTTAACCTTCAAGTACCGTCGACCACCCGGATCGGCCAAATTCAAGACAAACGTCTTCAGCGAAACGATCGGGGAGACGATCGACTCAGAAGGAGGCGTCTTTGACCCCCCTTCGCTCTTCTTTTCGCCCTTCTCATCGCCCTTTTTCTCCGTTTTCGTGACATCAACCGTTTTATCTTTATCATCACCCCTGAGGACAAACCACCAAACAGCGAAGCCGCCACCACCCAAAACAAGCGTAGCCACGAGAGCGATGATAATCCATTTCATCCCCCCGCCTTTACCTGATTCTTCTTCTTCAGTTCCCTGCTCTTCGGGCGCTTCTGCCATAGAATCCTCAGTAAAAATTTATTGATTGCTGCGTCGTTGACGATAACCGATCCCACCTGGTAATTACCTGGCGGTCTGTGTCGATCAAATTAGATTTCACTGGGCGGGAATCAATGGGTGCACTAATAACCCTTTCATTTTACCCTTTTTAATCAAATACTTCAATACTTTCACCCCGTCGCCAATTGACCAACCACCCACTGGGGTATCCCTATCATCGGTGTGGCCTTCCACCAAGTCCATATCCTCGCAGTGAGCGATAATTTTACAATTTTTCCTAATATGGGTAATGATTCTATCGCGAGCCCCGTACCAGTCCTTTCCCTAATGTTAATCCATTTAATTATAAATACTTATGAAAATTTGCCGCGTCCGTGGCTTCCCAGTCGGTTCAAGAACATTTCCCCTCGGCCCTCCTCATATCTTCCCTTCTCAATGTAGAGAACCTTCCTGAGAACTATTAGAACTATATTTAATAATGCAAGTTCCATACCTCTTTCGTATTTTTTTTGGATTTGAGTATGGAACCCATTTAGGGA
>Ga0315336_1002140_pt1 | contig 32085 bp, 37 predicted proteins | sample ASW5metaG_FD_204512 | JGI IMG/M metagenome (GOLD analysis project Ga0315336, IMG submission 204512) | Ammonia-oxidizing marine archaeal communities from Monterey Bay, California, United States - ASW #5 | ecosystem: Environmental > Aquatic > Marine > Intertidal zone | place: USA: California...
CTACGATGAGGGAAAGAAGATCACTTGGCGTGATGGTTTTTCCGCCATTTGGACACTCGTCCGCTACCGCTTCTGGGATTAGACTAGCCATTTGGGTACAATAAATTAATTTTTTATTTTCCTCAGCCCAATATTTCTCTGTGTGTCGGATAGTCAATTTACACCAAAAGGTGCAGAAAAATTGCATCTTGGTGACGAAACTCAGGATAAGCAATCGGACTTTGACGGTTGGGCTTAAACCTGGGCAATTACCGCCTCAGTTGCGGCCATCGTTCGAATTTTGAGTCTTCCCCGCCGATCAATGGGAATGTTTCCGGCCTCAAGGGCTCTCCAGACGGCTTGCCTGAGGGTACGGGCCGCATCTGCCTCTCCGATATGCTCGAGAAGCATTGCGCCCGCTAATATCTGGCTCACTGGGTTGGCAATGCCTTGGCCCGCGATATCGGGCGCCGAGCCATGGACGGGTTCGAAGTAGGAGTACTGATCCCCGATATTTCCGCCCGGGCACATGCCAAGGCCGCCAATGGTCCCACCGCCTAGGTCGCTCAGGATGTCCCCGAGGAAGTTTTCCATTACGAGAACATCGTAATGAGAAGGATTCATTACAAGTGCCTGAGCCGCAGCGTCTGGGTAGATCGTCTCTGCCTCAATCTCGGGGTAGTCTGCAGCCACCTCCAAGAATATTTTCTTAAAAAGGGCGAACGACCGGAGGACGTTGCTCTTCTCGACACAGGTTACCCTTCGCACGCCGTCCGCCGGGGCGCCGTCACGTTTTTTTGCCAGATTGAAAGCAAAGCGGACCACGCGCTCGGTCCCCGCACGGGTAGTAATCATGGTGTCCGCTACGGCGTTTGGGCCTCCTACGCCCTTACCCCTGGAGGCATAAAGCCCTTCGGTGTTTTCGCGGACGATGACATAATCTATGCTGCCAGGCCCGTATCCGCTCAGAGGGGTGGGGGCGCCCGGATAGAGTTTGATAGGGCGCACGTTGGCGAACAGATCGAGGTCGCTCCTAAGGATACCACCAAGAAGGCCCGCTTCGATTCCGTCCGGCGTCCGGACCGAAGGATCTCCTACCGGCGCCTTAAATACGCTGTCCGCAGTCTGGCACGCCTCGATTGACTTTCTGCTAATGGCTACACCGTGTTCAGCATAATGAGCAGCACCTGCTGGATGGGTTTCGAAGGTGAGGCGGAAACCTTCGTTGGCTTTGGTCACGGTTTCGAGCACGGGTAGGGCCGCTTCCATGAGTTCCGGTCCGATATTATCTCCCGGGATGAGAATGATCCGATAATCGCGCATGAGTTCCCCTTTCCAACTAAGTAAAACGTCTTTCCTACATACACCACCGAGCTACGAATTTGTATAGAATCATGCAGATTGGCGTTGCGGCGATTTTCGCTGATGTCCAAGGAGGTGAATGTGGTGCTCGTAAAATTAGAGAGACCCAAAAATCTGGCTTTTCTCCGGTTCCTCGAATCCAACCGGCCTTTCAGCTACCGAATCGAAGGAGCTATTGCCGAATCGAATGGGAATCTCTCCTTGTGGGTAGACAATTTGGCATGTCCACTCATATGTGTTCACCGTGCTTGGGCTTGGCTGTCGCCACTCGGAGATCCCGAAGCGATTCTGGCACATCTAAGCGATCTCGAAGAAATGGCGGAGGAAATAGAAAAGTCTGGCGAAATACCGAGGCGTGTCCCGCCGAAAAAGGAAGAAAATGTGATTCGGCTGGCCGCGTTTCCTAGAGAGGCGCTAGACGTGCTAGCCGCGAAACGCTCCATTATCCGCGAGAACAGTTGTGGCCTTTATGCCCTGGCTAAAGAAGATTTTATGCCGTTCACAGAAGGGCCACGAATCGATCAAATTCGGGACGATGAGATCGGACTCGTGTCTAATCTGTCCGAGTATGGCGAGACTGAGGACTATATTTCTGAGCGGATCGTTAAGGCGCCGCATACGGCTGTGCACATTGATGGAAAATTGGCTGCCTACATGATCGTCCACGACAACGGCTCGATCGGAATGCTTCATACAGTTAAAAAGTTCCGGAACCGGAAACTGGGCCGCTATGTCGCATCGGTCTTGACTGAAATGCAGATGGCGCGTGGAAGACCGGTCTACTGTTATATCGTTGACGGGAACACGCGTTCCCAGCGAATTTTTGGGTGTTTAGGTTTTCGAAGAATGGCGAAGGTCTCGTGGGTCGTTTTTGAAAGGAAAAATTAGTGAGTGCGACTCTGAAAAACTACCGGGTCGCGAAGATGATATACTCGATTCGTCGGGCGTCGAGGAAGTTGGCTAGTTGTAGCCGTTTGAAGTCGCGCGGCCCTTTTCTCGTGTAACGCTTGATATCGCTGACCTCGCTAGAAAGGCGCCCCGCTTCGGTGAGGGCCTGATTGGTCAAGGCGTAAAGCGTGATTAGATCGCGAAGCTGGTTCTCAAGCGAGCGCTTTTGATCGAATATTGCAGGACCGGAAGTTCGGAGCTTCAGTTTTGAGTTGACACTCTGAATAAGGGTTCTGATGTTGTCGATTTTATTCTGTATTTCTTTTATCCGGGCCTCACGGAGTTTCTTAGCTATTTTAGGATCGATTTTCGTCGTGCCTGGAATTTCGTCCGGTTTTTTTTCCTGGGAATATACTGTTCCGATAAAGGTGCCCGGAGCAATGAGTGACGTCGCGATAACCATACCGAATATTGCAATTTTCAGTGGGTCCATCGTGTCTTCTCCGCGGGCAGCCGAGCGAGAGTCATCTTCGGCAACTTTATATATATTAAGCCTTTAAAGAAGAATCTTCAATAGGGGTTAGCTGGTGTAACAGCTCCTCTCGACAAAAGTCGCAGATATGAATAGTCTCAAATCTGCTTTTATTTTATCCCACTGAAAATTCTGAGATGCGGGAGGAGGAATTTCATGCTCAAGGAAGATCATTTCGATAGGCCACCAGGTCCTCTGGGGGGAATGTGGAGTCTTTGGTATCTGGACCCCATCCGGGTTATCAAGCGGGAGCTTGCCGGATTCCGAAAGGTCCGCCACAAAGCGTTCGCGGAACTGCTCAATCCAGGTGACGTTGCGCCGCAAGTTCAGCTCAAAACAACCGAGGGAGTCGATGTGAATTTCAAGGACTTTCTCGGAAAGAAGAATATCGTCGTTGAATTTGGAGCCATTACGTGACCTCCCTACCGCCGGCAGTTGCCGGGTATCGAGGAACTAAATCAAAAGTACAAAGATAAGGATGTTAAATTTTTTGTAGTGTATTCGAAAGAACCTCATGCAGGTGAGCGAAGGTACTTTAAAAAATATACCCAGCATACATCCTACGAACACAAGCTGAGTTATGCGAAGGAGCTGGTCGAGACGTTCGGAATGAAGGTGCCCGTTCTCGTGGACGATTTGGATGAATCCGTGGTAGAGGCGTACGGCCGAATGCCAAACATGGTTTTTATTATCGATAAAGAAGGAAAAATTGCCTACAAGTCCGATTGGACTGAAAAGCCTAGGATCGAATCGTTGCTGGATGAACTTCTCTCCGAGCAGGAAGCTGGAGTGGCTGCCGGTCTCTAGTATCTGGTTAAGAAAAACGTTCGTGGCCCAAGGAGTCTGGGGCCGCGATTATTTTTCGCAGCAAGTCTGAAAGACACCCCCTATCTCCTTCGGTCGTCAGGCAAAAAGTAGGTGAAGGTCAATCCCACGGCAAGTGAGACCGGCAGGAACCAGAAGGTTTGATGAAGACCAATGCCCTCGGCCATTTTTGATAGAGGAATGACGGAAAAGCTTGCAAGGCCCCACGATACACCCAACGTGAGGGAGCTAGCGAACCCCCTGTGGTCAGGAAGAAATTCTTGGGCATAGGCCATGGCGACTCCCATAGGCATATAGAGACCAAATCCCAGGAGGGCTATGCAGATAATTGCGGCCCAGTGCGAGGCCATAAGAAATCCGATTAGGCTCGCGAAGGAGGTGCCGATTCCCCAGCAGATCACCTTCCGCTTACCGTAACGGTCAGCGAGTGCCCCTCCGGTCATGACCCCTCCCATTCCGAAGAAGAGTAGCACTGAGTTAGCTATGCCACCCTGCCAGAGGCCCAAGCCTTGTTCGACGTAAAGAGTAGGTAAGAGGCCCTGCATGTTGAGGGTGACAACGGCACGTGGGACTGTGACGCCGAGCAAGATGGACAAGGGATAGCGGGCCGCCCACAACGCGGAACCAAGCCCTCGAAAGATATTGGTCCCATCTTCGACGGTGGCCTCAGGTTTTGGGAGTCCCCGTACGATTCCCGTTACGGCGGCGATGTTGACTAGGACATATACCCAGAGCCATTCCATCCCCCACCATTTCACGATGAACAAGACTATGATGGGTCCAAGGGAGAATCCGAGTCTTCCGCCCGATACAAATATGCTGACGCAGAGGCTCCTATGTCGGCTGTTGAGTGCTCCTGCGCGCGAGGACATATCAGGGTGTGCAAGACCTGCGAGAGCCCCGCCGATAGAGACTGAAATCGCTACTACGGTGTAGGAGGAGAGCCATCCTGGAGCAGTCAGGAAGAATGAGCTGCTGATGAGTCCGATACTGAGCCAGGGGAGACGGGGCCACCGATCTGTGACGATGGCCGTCAAAGGCTGACTCCCCGCGTTGAAAAAACTTAGAAGGGCGACCAGTGTTCCCGCGGCCCCGAGGGTTAGGCCAAATTTCTCGCTCAGCAGGGGGAGTAGAGGAGAGAGAAAGCTCACCTGACTATCGACGACAAAGTGCGCCATGAAGAGCAGACCGATGGGTCCCCAGGGGAGCTTTTCAGGTAGAGTCGACTTTTCTGTATGCAATGTTCCCCCGTTCCTAATCATCCTCAATTCCCTATGTTTGCGGGATGACCCTTGCACACCCGATGGAGAACCATGGCAATACAGGTCGAGATTCCGAAAAGGATGGCATAAAAGAAAAACGAAAGCTTCAGGCTGAAGGAATCTGCAATCAAACCCCCGATAAGAGGTGAAAGGGTGCTTGCCCATTCGTTAACGGCATAGACGAGCCCGATGGCACTTGCACGTTGGCGTTCCTCAACCAGCTCTGTTCCCACGGCGAGGACCAAGCTCGGTACTGGCGTCAGAAGGATACCAACAGCGATGATTGCGGCCATAAGGCCCACCATTGTGGTTGCTATTGAGATTGAAGCCAAAGCCAAGCCGCACAAGAAGGTCATTGTCGTGATGTAGATGGTCTTGCTACCCGTGTCCGACCAGCGACCCACGACTACCGTCGCTACTGTGCCAACGACGAAGTAGGCCGACATGGCCCATCCCACGCCTTGAATATCAAAGCCAAAGTTCTGGGCGAGCAGTAGGGGCAGGAACGTCATCAGGCCCCGGAAGCCCGTGATACGGAAGGTAGATAAAAATATTAAGAGCATTAAGGGCTTATTTCTCAAAAACGCGTGAATGGTGGATCGTGCAGCCTGATTCATGGGCCGGCTATCTCTCTGAATGTCTTTAAAGCGAAACCAGATGAATAGTGCCATTAGGATCCCTGGAGGCAAGGACCAGAGAGCCGCCGTCCGCCAGCTAGCGAAATACACCGTCATCCAGCCGACAACGATAGGGGTGAGAATACTGCCGACATCCCCGCCCCCAGCAAAAATTCCCATAATGAATCCGCGCCGCTCGGGGATCTCGCGTGTAATGAGGGAAATGGCGGGTGGGTGGTAGGCTGAGCAGCCTAGCCCGCTGAGAAAAATGAATCCCAAAAAGACTATATAATTGGGGGCAAGGCCATAGAGGAATACCGGAATCGATTGGACTAAAAGTGAAAATGCAAGAACCGTGCGCCAGCGGCCGAGGTAGTCGCTCAAAAATGAAATCGGAAACTGAAACATACCATTGGCAAAAGAGTAAACAGAGGTAATTAGTCCAACCTCAATGTAACTCAGCTCAAAATCCATTGTAATAGCGGGAAGGATGGGGATTAGAAAAAACAGGTAGAACGAATTAACGCCATGGCTCGCCGAGATAGTGGCGATATTGATTTTTTTCGCCCGATCCATCCAGGATAGCCCTTTCGGAGGGAGACATCACCGAAATGCGGAAGGGCTCTTATACGCTTTAGGAACCAAGAGGGTCAACGAGCAGTCCAGGAAGGAGTGAATGTGGAGAAGCCGCCCATGTTCGACGAGAAGTCAGCACAACGGGTCGATGTGGTTTATTCATCGGACGACGAGATCAAACAGCGAATGTTTGTCATGGACGCGCTGGCTCCCCGCGTCGGAGAGCGAATCATCGACATCGGATCAGGCCCTGGCTATGTCCTGCGCGAGATCGGCGAGGCGGTCGGCCCATCGGGCAGCGCAGTTGGTGTGGAACCGGCCGAAGCTATGGTTAAGCTTGCGCGAAACCGCTGCGCGGGCCTCGATCAGGTAACTCTCAGGGAGGGCAATGCGGAAGCGCTTCCAGCGGACGATAGGGAGTTTGACGCCGCTGTTATTACTCAAGTTTATGAATATGTCCCAAATGTCATTGTAGCTCTGAGGGAGCTTTATCGCCTCCTCCGGCCCGGAGGGCGCGCGGTCATCCTTGATACAGACTGGGATTCTCTTGTGTGGAATGCAAAGGATTCCGCGCGGGCCAAACGAATCCTCAAGGCTTGGGATTCTCACCTTTCTGATCCCCACCTGCCCCGAACCCTCTCGGCACGCCTGCTCGAAGCCGGCTTCGAAATTATGCGGCGCGACGTCTATTCCATTCTAAATCCCGACTACAAGCCTGGCTGCTACAGTTTTGGGATGATTGGAATTATCGCTCCCTTTGTCATCCGGTTCTGTAATCTACCTAAGGAAGAGGTCAAGGCCTGGGCTGCCGAGCTCGAAGACCTTGGTAGGGAAGGCGAATACTTTTTCAGCCTCAACCGGTATCTTTTTGTCTGCAAAAAAATCAAAGAACAGTAAACCTAATCATCTAGGAGGGCTACCGCCCGAGTGGGTGAGCCAGTCCCGCCTTGGAGTTTTAAGGGCAGGCAGATGAACCGGAAGCGCCTGCCCACAAGGCGCTTGGGGATAACTAAATTTTCAGTATTCAACATTTTTCGCTCTTTACACACCTGGTGGGAGGGATAAGGCTCCTCCGATTCTGGAAACATCTCAGTGGGATTTTCGATGGTGAACGCCTCGCACCCAATATTTAATACGCCCAGGTCGGCTAAATATTCTGTGGCTGAGCGGCTCAGGCCCGAGAAATCCTTCCACCATTTATCTGGATTGGAATTGTTGAAGCACTTCTCATAATGTCCAGTGTAGTAGAGGAAGGTGTTTCCTGGCACGATGGTGAGACCATGGCGGTCTAGCTCGTGGTCAATGTGGGTGCGCTCGATAAATGTACGAGCGGGGATGTCGGAAAAATCCACGCAAATGGCCTCGGTGAAAAATCGTTCGAGTGGAAGTTGATCGATCGAAGATGCTTCCGGCCCAGCGATATAATGGTTGAGGGCGTCAACGTGCGACCCGGTATGATCTGAAAGAGTGATTTTCATAGCCTGGAACGAGAATTTTCCGTGGAATTTTTTAGACGATTCTTCATGCGTCATCATGGGTTCAATTGAGACACTTGGATGAAATGGCCGCTCATAGCCGCCAGGGGCGATGGTCTGTGAAAGATCGATCAATTCCATATGGGTCTCCTGTGTGAGGTTTGACAACTCCCGAGCTGCCGAATGGCATGATTTGATTCAGCCTGCCAGAGGTTTAAGTCTGTAGCAATCTCTCTGGAAGCGACTCGAACAAATGCATTTTAGTTAATATCATGTGGGTAGCGTTTCTTAATTCTTGGCTTGTTACGATTCAAACGCCAGAAATCTTCCCCAAGTAAGCTGTTGGGAATGCCTGGGATGAAGTCGGCAGACAATGTTTTTTTGGAAAATGCTCTATTTGAAAAGGACCGATCAGACAAAAAGTTTTGAAAGTTCTAGGCTGCCGTGGCGTGAATATTGGCGTTCGTTCTCGTCTGCCGTGGACGATAGGCTTGTTGTTAAGGGCTAAATCCTGATAACTGCTCAAATAAAATGTATTCTCGGAAATAAAGCTTTTCATGTCCCGGGGTGTATTTGACCTAGATTTGTGAAGCCTCTGAGGAGAAACGAGGGGAGGCGTCGCATGGATGGGTCAGTTTTCGAACATCTTTTCTGAGGCGACCTCGATGAGATTGTTCTCGGGGTCGCGAAAAAAAATCTGGGGGTATCCGTAAGGCTCATCGTGGAACGGCACTCCATGCTCGCGGAGTCGCTCCTTCATCCCGAGGAGGTCGTCAGTAAGGAATCCAATATGATGGTCCGTATACCCATCCTCGTTTTCGCTGATCGAGTTCGTAACATGTCCCTCCCTGACCTTAGCGAGGTGAATGTGGTGGCCGTGCCCTGCCTCGAGCCAGTTGCCAGGAAAGGGGAATTCGGGACGAGGCAAGTCGGGCAGGCCCAGGATGTTAATGTAGAAATCCTGCATGGACTCAAGGTCGCGGCAATAGATGCTAAAATGCTGGAGAAGCTTGATCTGAGACACACTCGCTTCCTTTACTCTTAGTGTCCAAATGTCGTACTCAATTGCCGGAGGGAAAAACTTCCATGACTACCAGTGTATTATAAATTCGGAACCATCGTGTATCAAGAAGAGCAGGTCCATTCAGTTAGTTTCTTTCTGGCCTCTGGCAGTGATCTCGGGCGCAACCCACGAAATGAAAATCGATCCTCACCCTGGCGGTGTAAAAACGATCCGAATTATAATTTCCCCGCAATAGGTTGTTCGTATTTAAAGTGATCCGAGTACCTAATTTATCTGGTGACCGTATGTGTTGCCATCCGGCAGCGCAAAACGTGGGAATCTGGTAGAGCCTCTGGCCGACTGCCGCGAAGAGTATCATGTGCAGGGATTGCCGAGGTCCCGGATACCGGACGGCTAGATTTTTTCAAGGCTTGCATCGTCGGTGAACTCTGTGCGGGAATTAATTGCATCCACCGTGAATAGGTGACGATCTTTGGCCAATTCGGGGTTGTGAATTTCTGAGAAGACTTCAAGTGCCATGCCTGCTTCGTAGCCGACCAGTTTCAGGGTGTGCATGGCTCCAGCCGCAACGTGAACTACATCGCCCGGTCCCAGCCTTCGGGTTTCTCCTTCTAGAGTGAAATCCCACTCTCCCGCCTGGATGTAGAAAAACTCTTCTTTATCTGGGTGATTGTGAATTTTCGAAGGGGTGCCCCCCACCTCGGTGATGAGGTGTTGCATCTGAATGTTGTCCCCGAATATGCGGCGGTGCGTAATGCCTGGCCGCTCGTTTGTTAAAGGGAGCATGTCCCAATTGTAAAAGCTCATTCTTTTCTCCTTGATTGATATGTGTCGTGAAACAGAACAGCTAGATGAAATTTATCAAATTAATTTTAGGTCGTACATTCATCCTTTCACGGTCCTTGGTGTTTTGCCAGCCGGCAGCGATATTTGTTTCGTCGAAAGGGTTTGAATCGATCTCGTAGGTCCTTTGCAGGACAATCTTGGTCTATTTTTCGACAGTGGCTTGAGGGGAAGGAGAATGTTATGGGGACAAAGGTTTGATTATACATCTGATTTTTTTGATTCTCGTCTGACTTGATTTGGGGATAGGAAGGATCGGGAAGAACACAAAGGGTTATTTTTGGGTTCTTGAAATTCTCAATCGACTTGTCTTAAATTTTGATTTCCTGAAGTATTAAACGAGATTATTTTTCTCTCGGAGAATAAAATTAACTGATAGAAAGAGCTATACTTAGATTTTATCGAGTTTCTGGAGATTGCCAGCTCTTTTTTTATTTGGGAACCTGGAGGGGAAAAGTGCAGGGACAAGAATTTGCAAATAGGAAGAATTTGACTCCTTCTCTCCTTGATCGAGAAGTTAATCTCCGTGCTGGAATTATTGATCATGGCTGATTCGCGATTCGTTTAATAGAAAGAGCTACGCTGCCAAGGTCTTACATCGGGTCAGACTTAGTTCCCTCTGGCGGCAGTAAACTGGCGGGCAAATGTTTGTTCAGCTAAACTTCGGTTTTCAGCCATATTTGGCTGGTGCTGAGTCCTATTTTGCGTGTTGCGGACCCATATGCAGTTATTAAAAGGAGGTGATAAATGCGATTTTCTGTTACCCCGGGCAATGGACTCGATCAGAGGACGGATGCCCTTGTATTTTTGGTAGATGAAAATCGATGGCACGGGCGGCTTGATAAGGCGTTAGCTGGTGCTTTGACTTTGCTCAAAAAGCGAAAGGTATTCGAGGGGAAAAAGGATCAAATTTATTCGGTTGTGGTTCCCCGGGGAAAGAAGGCTGTTCGGGCTGGGTTTGTCGTGTTGGCTGGCTTGGGGAAGGGGGAGTATATCGACCCTGAAATTGTTCGGAGGGTCTGTGCATCGGGAGCCCGGCGCGCAAGGTCCGATGGTGCAGTTCAGATCGCCGTATCCCTTGTCGATGTCCTAAGGGACAATCGAATAGACCCAGCGTTAGCAGGGCAATACGCTGCCGAGGGGATCTCCCTGGGCCTTTATCGGATGAAGAAATACAAGAAAAAGGCCCCTGAGGTAAAGAACGAAATTTTGCGGGTTTCCTTCTCTTGTGGGCGGGTGTCTCAGTCGGACCTCAGAAAGGGGGTCCGCATAGGAATTGCCATGGCTGCGGGAACCGTCTATGCACGGGATCTGATTAACACCGCCAGTAACGAGAAGCGTCCTTCGGTCCTGGCGGCCGAAGCGCGGCGGATGGCCAGACGCGAGGGCCTTCGCTGTACGGTGTTGGATCATAAGCAGGCCGAAAAACTCAAGATGGGGGCGCTGCTCGCTGTAGGGCGCGGGAGTTCTGCCCCGCCTCGTCTCGTTGCATTTGAGTATCGCCCACGTGGGAGCAAAGCCAAACCCATTGCGTTTGTTGGAAAAGGGATCACGTTCGACACTGGTGGCATTTCTATCAAACCAAGCAGCGGGATGGAACTGATGACCACAGACATGAGCGGTGCTGCAGCCGTTTTTGGTGCGATGCTCTCCGTCGCGCGCCTCAAACCGCGTGTGCCCGTCGTGGGTGTGGCTGCCATAGCCGAGAATATGGTGGATGGCGATGCCACACGGCCCGGCGATATAATCCGTGCCATGAGCGGGGCCACCATCGAAATCCACAATACAGATGCCGAGGGACGACTCGTTCTTGCCGATGCGCTTCATTACGTCAAGACGAAGTATAAGCCCCAATGTATTGTCGATCTGGCAACGCTAACGGGTGCATGTATGGTTGCCCTTGGAAATAAAATTACGGGGATGTACGGGACGCATGACGAGCTAATCGCACGGGTCCGAGATCTGGGAGAGGAAACCGGAGATCGTGTATGGCACATGCCGCTTTTCCCGGAGTTTAGCGATATGATGAAAGGAAAGCTGGCGGACCTTTGTAATATCTCCGGTCAGCGGTGGGGCGGGGCGAATTCGGCCGCAGCCTTTTTGCAAACCTTTGCCGAGGGGACCCCTTGGGTCCACCTCGATATTGCGGGTCCCTCGCACACCAATAAGAATGAGTCCTATCGACCCGCCGGTGGCACCGGGGTGGGAGTGAGAATTTTAGCAGGCCTTGCCATTAACTGGAAGAGACTCCCAAAGCAGGAAGGAAACGCCTTTGGGACAAAATAGGCACAATTTTGTGAATGCTTGTTGTGGTCCCGGACCGATTAGTTCACCATGTCTTTGCAGCTGAAGAATTCGACTTCCTCATCGACCGACCAGTTTGTGTGCTCAACCCTGGCAGGGATGTAGACGGCCTCGCCCGGCCCGAGAATTTCACTCTCGCCATCCGCCACTTTGGAGCGCATCCGACCCTTGATTACGGTGATGATTTGTTCTTCGGGGTGGGAGTGGGGGGTCGCACCTGCTTGAGGCGGATAGCAGTAGTAGCCGACTTCAACCTTTCTCCCCTTGATGGTGGGGTCTTCGGCAGTGGAGTGCTCTGGTGTGATTACGGTGCGATCCATATCGGCGAGCTTATAGAAGGTTTGCAACAGTCCTCTCCTTGTAATCGTGCCCAAGATTCCGGCGCTTCGGGAGCCAAAATAAAAATTTTAGCCCTTTAGCAGGTGTCTCTTTCTACAATGGCATCCGCGAGTGCGATAATTCTCTCGCCATCCTTGACCATGGCGATGTCGATCATCCGCCCTTTGAAAGAAACGGCCCCCGCCCCTGATCGCTCCGCTTCATAGTAAATCTCAATCATCTCCCGGAGATAGGCCACTCTCTCCGAATCGGGCGAAAAAACTTCGTTCAGGATTTCCACTTGGTTTGGGTGAATTGCCGCCTTGCCCACGTAGCCTAATTGGCGTGCGGCGATAGCGTCATTTCGACAGCCCTCGGGATCTCGGAAGCGGGTAAAGGGTCCATCGGTAGGGAATGGTACCCCTGCAGCGCGTGCATCAGCCAACGCCTTGCTTCTTGCATAATGAAGGGTTTGTCCATCCTCCGTCCACTCGCAGCCTAGGGAGTTACTCAAATCCCCTCCCTCGGCGCTTCCGATGCCAATTCCGACAACACGCTTGGCCGCTTTGCAAATATCGTGGCAGTTATAGAGACCTTCTGCGGTTTCAATCAGGGCAATGATGCCGATCGAATTGGCCTCGAGCTCACGCTCATTCTCAAGGTGTGTGAGGATGGCGTCAGCTGCACGAATATCAGCGGGCTTGTCCGTCATCGCCAGCTTGATAGCGTCCAGTTCGGGACAGACGATTCCCTCGAGGTCGCCCTCAAGAAGACCCGTTGTAACGTCGTTGACTCGGACCGTAATGACCGGTGGACCATTTTTAGCAGCGCGGGTCTCTTTAATGGCTTGAAGAACCATGGGCCGGGCGTTTTTCTTCATGTCAGGTGCGACCGAATCTTCTAAATCAAAAAGGGCGGCGTCGGCACCGGAGGTGGGTGCCTTGGCGAGCATTTTCTCGTTGCTACCGGGTGTGAATAGAAGTGATCGCAAAGGGGTTGAGGCGTCTGGTCTTGCCATGGCGATTTAGTACTCCAGTCGAGAGAAATCTAATCCTTCAATCGCAGCTTGAATTGAGGCGGCAAAGTGTCCCGCAGCCATGCCGTCGTTGGCACGGTGATCAAACGTAGTCGATAAGCCCATGGTAGGTTTTACCCCAAGTCTTCCTTTTGAAAGCGCCACCGGGCGGGGGGAGATGGTTCCTGTCCCGATGATGGCGACTTGGGGTGGATTGATGATCGGATTCCCGAAAAGTGCGCCCGAAGTCCCAAAATTGGTTAGAGTGATAGTTCCGTCCTTTACTTCAGCAGGTGATAGGTTTCCCCCTCTCGCCCGCTTACTGATGTCGGCCAGTCCCTGGGTAAGATTGACAAAATTCATCCCGTCTGCACCGGTGAGGACGGGGACAACGAGCCCTTCCGGTGAGTCCACCGCGAGGCCCAAATTAACATAGCGCTTGATAGTCAGGGTACCATTCTCACACGATCCATTCATTCGTGCATTACCCGGGTCACGCAACGCTGCAATGATGGCAAGAACAAAAAAGGGTGTAAAAGTAAGCCTGGTACCGTGTTTTTTTGCAAAGCTGTCTTTATTCGCATCTCGCCACGAGACGACTCTGCTCATATCGATTTCAAGGTAGGTTGTTGCCTGGGGAATTTCAGAAACCGAGCGTGTGAGGTTTTCGGCGATTCGTCTCCGGAGTCGGCTAAAGGGTACGTGCACTTCCCTCTCTTTATCCTCAGTGATGGGAGAAAACGAGAGCGGAACAGACTGAGGGAGAGCATCTTTTTCTTCGGCGATAAATTTTTTTAAGTCACGCGCTGTTACACGGCCGCCAGAGCCTGTTCCTGGAATTGATGAGATGGCAGCGATGTCCAGTCCATGATCAGTGGCAAGGCGCTGAACTCGAGGAGAGAGTAACCGGTTTCCTCCATCAATTCGTGTTGGGGGCTCCGTCGGCCGTGAGGGTGAAGGGGGCGCGGCTGGCTTTTCCCGGGGTTTGTTGGGCGCAACGGGTGCGACCCATTCGCTCGCCTTAGGCGGACCGGAGGGGGATGTATCTCCTGCAGTTTGGTTCTCGACGACCTCTTCTTTGGTTTCGAGGACGGCGAGTACTTCCCCCACCGGGACGGTGGATTCAGGATCCACCAAAATCTCTTTGACCACACCGGTGGACGGAGCCTCGATCTCGAATTCGACCTTGTCGCTTTCGGCCGAAACTAGCGGATCGCCCTTCGAAACCTGGTCGCCGACGGATATTTTCCATTCGATAACGGTACTTTCGTGAACGCTGGTTCCCATGCGGGGCATTCGCACACGCGCCCGGTACATGTCTAACCTCCAAGTGTGGAATTCCGACTACATACTTTGGAACTTTGGGTATTCGGACAACGGCCGAAGATTTTAATACGCGGCCAATTCCCTTAATACACCTATCACTTCATCTGTTCCCGGGAGGTACGCTTTTTCAAGCGGGGGGCTAAGAGGAATAGGTGTATCAATTGCACCCACTCGCCTGATGGGGGCATCCAAATATTCGAACGCCTCCTCCGCCGCAATTGAAGCAAACTCGCCTGCAACTCCGCCACGTTTTCGGGCTTCATGGAGGACAAGAAGCTTCCCTGTCTTTTTGACCGACTCTAGTATAGCCCCTTTGTCGAACGGAAAAATCGAACGTAAATCGATAACCTCAACCTCGACTCCTTCTCGGGCCAACACATCCGCTGCCTCCAAGGCCTCTAGGACGGTTGTACCGAAGGTGACGAGGGATATCTCTTCACCTTCGCGGAGGACTCTTGCCACGCCTAAAGGAACGGTGTAGTCCTCTTCCGGGACATCGAGCCGGAGTGCCTCGGGCAAATCGTCCAGCGGGTAGTTGTAAAACTTTTTGTACTCTAAATAAATAACGGGATTGTTGTCCCGGATGGCACTCTTCAACATTCCTTTTGCGTCGTAGGCGGTGGCGGGGGCAACAATCTTGAGCCCAGGTGTGGTGAAAAACCAGGGCTCTGGGTTTTGGCTGTGGAACGGTCCCGCACTCACAAGTGCAGCTGCTGGGAGGCGGAGGACCAATGGGACCGGTCCATTATTGCGGTAATGATTTCCCGCTGCGAAATCAATAATCATCTTGAAAGATTCGGTCACAAAGTCTGCGAACTGAAACTCGACGACTGGGCGCATGCCGTTGAGGGCGGCACCGATAGCCGCCCCGGTGAAGCCAGCTTCGCTGAGGGGAACGTCTGCTACGCGGTCTTGGCCGAAGTGCTCCTGAAAACCCTTGGTGATGTAGAAAGCTCCGCCGCCGAAACCGATGTCCTCTCCCAAAAGGAATACGTTCTCATCGCGTTCCATTTCATCCCAAAGGGCGGCGCTGATAGCCTCACGATAGGTGATCTGGCTCATGGTTCTCCTTGTGCATAAAGGCCTTCTGGCCCGTCAAGGTGCGTAAACACCATCGGTGATTGTTCTTGGATCTGGGAACGGGCTTTTCAGTGCCTCATCTCGGGCCTTTTCGGCCTCTTTTCGCGCGCGGGCGTGGGACTCGCCGATTTCGTCTGTCGTTGCGATTTTATTTTTGAGAAGGTAGACATCGAGCTGTTTGATAGGATCTCGTTCTTCGGCCCATTTGCTGTGCATCTCTATATCTACGTAATCGGTAAATTTGTCGTAGACCGAATGGCCCGTGATACGCATGGTGACGCTCTCGATGAGGGTGGGCCCCCCACCCGACCGGGCGTGGTCGAGCGCGTCCCCACATATTTTGTGCATGAGCAGTGCATTGGTTCCATCGATCAGATAGCCGGGAATCCCGTATCCCGGGGCCTTGAGAATGATTGAATCGCAGGCAAATTGCTCCTTGGGAAGCGTTTTGTAAGCATACTGGTTGTTATCAACGATGACGACCAAGGGCAACTGTTTCACCGCGGCCAGGTTTATGCCTTCGTGAAAATCGCCCGCGCTTGTACCGCCGTCGCCGATATAAGCTAGAACCGCCCGGTCAGTTCCGCGAATTTTCTCGGCCCATGCGGCCCCCGAAGCGATAGGTACTGTTGTGCCGATGTGGCTAATCAGCCCAGTGATTTTTTTTGGGTGGTAGCCCATGTGAAAATTTCCATCCCGTCCAGCCGATGGTCCACCGGCGCGGCCGAAAAAATGGGCCATGATACTGGCCGCGGGATGTCCTTTAGCCAGATGGGAACCACAGTTTCGGTGCATTGGGATGAGCCATTCCTCGTCCTCAAGACAACTGGCGCTCGCCACGCTAGCTGCTTCATTTCCTCGTCCGAAAAAGGCGGTTCCTGGAATATGCCCGGAGCGGAATGCAGAATCGAGAGTCTCTTCGACCGCGCGGGTGAGAGAGACAAGATGATGCAAGCGCATGAATTTATCGTGGTCGTCACCTAGGCTGAGTGCCTCTATGGTATGCCAGCGAGCCTCAAGGCCTTCGATGGAGAGATAGCGTTCCTGCAGATCTTCGAAGTAGTCCAAGCGGGCAAAATCGCCCCGTGTCACAGGAATTCCGGATGCCTGGGCCTTTGCTCCTTCCATTTTCAAATCCTCACGGGAACAGCTCGTTACATATAGCGTGTGGCTTGACTTGGCCAAATTGCCACCAGAATAGGAATCTAGAATATCTGATTACGCTTAGAATGTGCAAAGGTGGCAAGACACATTCCGGGTCTTGGTGGCTCTTCTTTTGGCTTATCAGACGCTGAATATTTCTTGGCACACTCCAACCTTTTTTCAAATTAGCGCATAGAGTAAAGTGCATTCTTGTTTAGTGTGGTGAAGTGCTGCGTATCAGTCCCTTTGAATAGGAATTATTATATGAGTCTTCTTGTAGTGGGTTCCATGGCTTTTGATTCGGTCAAAACCCCGTTCGGGGAGCGCGAGGACGCGATTGGCGGCTCTGCGACCTATTTCTCCGTTTCGGCGAGCTATTTCACGGATGTTCGGCTCATGGCCGTCGTGGGGAGTGATTTCCCCCAAAGCGAGCTAAATTTCCTTGCTGAGCGCTCTGTGGACCTTTCCGGGCTGGAGCGAAAGGAAGGCAAGACTTTCCGCTGGAAGGGCGAGTACGGCTTAGACCTCAACACGGCCCATACACTTGATACCCAGCTCAATGTATTCCAGGATTTTCGCCCGCAGGTGCTCGCTGCCTTTAGAGAAAGCGAATTTGTATTCCTGGCCAACATCGATCCTGAGCTTCAAGCATCGGTTGTGAAGCAGGTGAGATCCCCCCGGTTAGTTGCGTGCGATACGATGAACTTTTGGATCGGTGGCAAGCGGGACGAATTGCTCCAAACGTTCGGGATGGTAGACATGGCGGTAATCAACGAGGGCGAGGTCCGCGAGCTGGCTGGAGAATCTAACATCCTGAAGGCATCTCGCAAAATTCTGGAGATGGGCCCCAAGACTCTCCTTGTCAAGCGCGGGGAATACGGGGCTCTTTTGATCCAAAAGGACTCAGTCTTCTCCGCTCCTGGCCTTCCACTGGAAGATATCAGTGACCCAACCGGGGCGGGAGACACCTTTGCGGGAGGGTTTATGGGTTATCTGTCTTCAAAAGGGGATTTGAGCCCGGGGGCCCTCCGGCGCGCAGTGATTTTCGGCAGCGTAATGGCCTCTTTTAATGTTGAATCGTTCAGCTACGACAGGCTGAAAAACTTAACCCAGGGAGAGATCGAGACTCGCTATTGCCAATTCAGTGAGCTGGCGCGTTTTGATCAGCTCTGAGCCGCCTGGAATGGTGAGAGAATGGCACTCCGTATTATCGGCGGAAGCGCTAGGAGCCGCCGCCTGCTGTCCCCTCCAGGCAGTGGGGTTCGACCCACTGGGAACAAGGTTCGAGAGTCCTTGTTCAATATACTTGGGCAGCGCCTTGATGGATGGCGTTTCCTCGATATCTGCGCTGGAAGCGGGGCTGTTTCACTCGAGGCGCTGAGCCGGGGAGCGGAAAAAGTGGTGGGGTTGGAACTAGATGGTGCACGCTGCCGCCATATTCTGGTTGAGGCCAATCGGATGAACATGGCCGAAAGACTCGACGTCCATTGTGGGGATGCATTTAAGGAACTCTCGCGGCTTCGGGATGAGCGTGAATTGTTTCATGCGGCGTTTTTGGATCCTCCCTGGGAAGAGGAGGTGCTTCGTCAGAAGTTGCTGGGTGAATTATTTGCGGCACCTCCTATTTGTAAGTTGGTGGCGGTGGAATTTTCTGCATTGGGGCAACCTCCCAAAACCCCAGAGGGGGCCCGGATGGTTCGCAGTGCGGATTACGGTCGAACTTCACTGATATTATATGAGCCAGTGAGTGAGCATTAATAATAAGGAAATTTAATTTCGAACATTACCTCTGACCAAGGAGCAAAATTTTAAAAATTAGTGGTGATTGAAGGCGGGGTGCGCCATATTTAGAGATTGATCTGGCCAAATGGGGGAACCTCTATAAAAACAGAATTAAAGACGGAATCTGCACGCTCGGATAGGCAAAAATTTTGTTTATACTACTGAAAAGATAAAGGATAAATTTTTTTGCTCTCTAGTGGAACAAATAGAATTAAGCCGTAGATTATTAAATTGTTACGCGGAGGGTTTGGCCAGTTACCCACAGAATTGAACATTGATTGTGGTTTAGTAAAGGAGATTTGAGTGCTCAAGAGTTTCGATCTAACGGGAAAAACCGCTTTGGTGACCGGGGGCGGATCGGGGTTGGGTCGTGCGATTGCTCTCGCTCTGGCTGAGGCCGGGGCCGACTTGGCTCTTGCTGCTCGGAGGATCGATAAACTAGAGGAGACTGCCCGAAAGATTGGAGATCTAGGGCGTAAGGCCGTAGCGGTCCCTCTGAACTTAACTGACCCCACTAGTATCGAGGAAGCCGTATCGGAGGTCGGTCGCGCGGCGGGAGCGATTGACATTCTGGTGAATAACAGCGGAATTAGCGGGGCGGGGTGGGCGTCCGACCTTCCTCTGGAAAGGTGGGACCAAGTAATGGCGACGAATTTGCGCGGTGCTTTTTTGATGAGCCAGGCCGTCGGACGGGAGATGATATTGAGAAGCAATGGTGTCATCGTCAACGTGGCTTCGGTGGCCGGGGTGGTGGGTGTCAAGATGCTTTCTGTCTACTCAGCGAGCAAAGGCGGGCTAATTACTCTCACCAAAACCCTCGCTCTTGAATGGGCACGCCACGGAGTTCGGGTTAATGCGCTAGCACCGGGATATGTTCTCACCGATATCAATCGAGAGATGTTCTCCAGCGAGGCTGGCGAACGCATGATCAAAGAGCACATTCCTATGGGCCGTGTGGGGATGCCTGAGGAGATGGCGGGTGCGGTAGTGTTTCTGGCCAGCGATGCGTCGAGTTATATGACGGGGGCAGCCCTTATTTTGGACGGCGGACAGAGTGCGATGTAGGTGAATGGTAATGGTTGTATTGGTCTCCTCATCATTGCGGAAAAATGTTTTCTCTTAATAGTATGGATTATTCGATGCCCTGAATGTAGACGATTTCAAATGGAGCAACTGAATTGGCTAAGCGTATTTTCGAGGCCCCGAAAAGAAACAAATCTTTTCCTAAAGTTAAGCCCCAATCGTAAGCATAAAGCAAAACCATTGACGTGCGGGTCGGTCTTTTTTTCTTGATGGGGGGAGAATTAGAGCTTGACCGGATAAAAAAGGAAATGATCGCAATCCGGAGATGGTGGACATAAACTAATGCCATTTCTGAAGAACCTCTCACGAAGTAGGTGCTCGCTCGAGTCAGTGGGGGTGGGGACCAGGAGGCGAGTCTCGTCTAAGCGGGAAAACTGATGCCAGGGTTCGATAAGAGGGTAGGGCCTGTTAAGCTCCCCCTCGTGAGGCGGGTTTTTTGCGATGGAGGCATTTTCGACGCCCTTATGATTGCGAGTTGCCTCGGCCAAATAATCCGCATCGCCTGCGGCTTGAAGGTTAAGCTATAGTAGAAGGGGGATTAAGCGAAATTCTGGAGGAATGGGATGGGACGTCGGCCTGAAAATCGGGCTGGACTAGCACCGAGTTCAGCGCATGCCGCAGTTCCTCGATTCATAAAGTTTGGTTTAATCCTGGAAATTTAGCCTGGGCACTTGACCCGGGGGCTCGCTTTGCCGATATAAACCAGTGACGTTTAGTTGCCGAACACCTCTGCAGGTGGGTTGTCGCATGGAACGAATTGAGAAGCGAGATGCCGGACAGGTTATGGTGAATAGGAGGGACCCGGGCTCGGTCAGACCGCCCGAACATTCCCTGATGCCTTAGGAGCCTGATGCAGATTGTGCCCGCACTACTCCCAGTTGACGGGGTCGTGGTGGGGCCACCAAAATTTTGTTCCCAAGGAGTCAAGGAATATGCCAAGTAGAAAACCGGTGAAACCGAAATCGATGACCAAAGGCGCCTCTAGGTCCAATTTCGCTGTTCGAATATTTGACACTACACTACGCGACGGAGAGCAGTCCCCAGGGTGTGCGATGGACCGTTATCAGAAGGTCCAGATGGGGCTCCAGCTCGAAAAGCTGGGGGTAGACATCATTGAAGCGGGATTTCCGATTGCATCGAACGATGAGTTCGAGGCTGTGCGGGATGTCGCTAAGGCAGTAAAAAATTCTATTATTGCAGGGCTCTCACGCTCAGAGCGGGCCGACATTGACCGTTGTTGGGATGCGGTCCGTCACGCCAAAAAGCCGCGAATCCACACGTTCATTGCAACATCGGATATTCACCTCAAATACAAGCTTAAAATGAATCGCAAGGAACTTCTCAAGGAGGTTGCCCGGTCAGTCGGCCACGCACGTAGCCTTTGCAAGGACGTGGAGTGGAGTGCCGAAGACGCCACTCGTTCGGATTGGGATTTTCTTATCGAGGCAGTTAAAATTGCTATCGAAGAGGGCGCGACCACGGTTAACCTCCCCGACACTGTGGGCTATACCATTCCTACAGAGTTCCGACAATTTTGGGAATATATATTTGAAAAGATCCCCAACTACGAAGGCGTGGTTTTCAGTGCCCACTGCCACAACGATCTTGGTCTCGCCATCGCAAACAGCATCGTAGCGGTCGAGAGTGGGGTACGGCAGGTGGAGTGCACAATTAATGGGATTGGCGAGCGGGCTGGAAATGCATCTCTTGAAGAGTTCGTTATGGCTCTCCATACGCGCAAGGACATCCTCGACTTCAAGTCCCGTGTGAAAACCAAAGAGATTTACCCGACCAGCCGCTTGCTCACCTCGATGACAGGTGTGCCCGTCCAGCAAAACAAGGCCGTTGTCGGAAAAAACGCTTTCGCGCACGAGGCGGGAATTCACCAGCACGGTGTTATCTCGAAGGCCATTACCTACGAGATTATGACACCTCAGTCGGTGGGTCGACCGTCGAACACACTCGTGCTTGGAAAACATTCCGGTCGCGCGGGGCTTCGTCAGCGCTACGAACGGCTCGGATTTAAGATGAATCGGGAGGAGATTTCGGCCATTTACAAGAAGTTTATCGACCTGGCCGATCGGAAAAAAGAGGTCTACGATGAAGACCTTATTGCCCTACTGCAGGAACGCCGTGCAGTTGCGGGCGAGAGCTACTACGAGCTCGATGCCTTACAAGTATCAAGCTCAACCGGCTCCCAGCCGGGCTCGATGGCGACAGTTCATCTTCGCGAAGGTGAGGTAGTCCGCAAGAAGGTCGGGACGGGGAACGGTCCGGTGGATGCTGTGCTTGATGCCATAAACCTCATCGTAGGAAACCGGAGCCGTCTCGTCGATTTCACAGTTAATTCGGTAACTCAGGGGCGCGACGCCCTGGCCGAGGTGAATCTTCTCGTCGAGTTTGAGGACGGGTCTCAGATTGCGGGGCACAGCACGAGTCCCGACACCGTCGAGGCCGCTGCGAAGGCATTTGTCGCCGCCGTCAACAAGTACAAGCTGACCCAAGGAATGAAAAAAGTGGCTCCGGCATCTAAAAAGGGGGGAAAGGGTCCATCCAGGTTGCGCGGGGTCTAATTCTTGGAAACGCGAAAATCCTGGACGGGGCCTGTACAAGGCCCCGTCTTTTTTTGCAGGCCTTATTTTTATGTAGATCTGATACTGGGAGAGCTCTTTCTTCTTTTTGAGTCCGCCAAAGGGGAGGGATTTTAGGTGAAAGGTATTCAGCGTCCCTGGCCCGCCACGCGCGAGTTGGCTTGTCGAATCGTTAACGCACATTCAGCCAATATGGGGACAGCAGCGCTTGCCAGGGCTCGAGATGCCGTGGTGGATACTCTGGGCGTCACACTCGCGGGGATGCCCGATGAAAGTTCTCGCCTAGCTCTCCGGTTCGCACATGATGAGGGAGGGAACCCGGTCGCAACGGTGTTGGGGGAAGGCGGGCGTACCAGTGCAAGTTGGGCCGCTTTCGTAAACGGAGTCGCCGGGCACGCGCTTGATTTTGACGATGTGGATTGGGTGATGAATGGGCATCCAAGTGTCACGCTCACTCCTGCGCTTCTCGCTATGGCCGAAGAGCGTCATTTGAGCGGTGCAAAGGTCCTCGATTCTTACACTGTGGGATTTGAGATTCTCCATGTGCTGGGGCGGGCGCTCATACCCCAGCACTATCGCCGCGGATTCCACGCTACAGCCACCCTCGGGTCGGTGGGGGTTGCTGGTGCCTGCGCGCATTTAATCGGCTTGGATGAGGTTCAGACGTGCCACGCCCTAGCTATTGCGGCCAGCGAGGCGGCGGGGCTGGTTTGTAACTTTGGGACTATGACCAAGCCGTTTCATGCTGGACAGGCTGCCCGAGCGGGTGTAGTTGCCGCACGATTGGCCGAGATGGGTTTCACGGGAGCGTGTGATGCGCTTGAGACGGGCTATTCCGCCGCGCTAGCCGCCGAGGGAATTGGCCCTGGGGTGGAAAACTTCGCCGACTGGGAGGCGGCTGCCAAAGAATGGGGTTCTCCTTGGGACATCGAATCGGGTGTTTGCGTCAAGATCCATCCCTGTTGCGCCATGACACACCCCGGTATCGACGCTATTCTTGGCCTGTGCGAACGCGAGAGGATTCGCTACGAAGATGTGGAGGGGCTTGGCGCGCGGGCTTCCACAATGACTCTTAAGGTGCTTCGCTACAAGGTAGCCTCCACAGGTTTGGAGGGGAAGTTCTCGATGCCCTTTTGCCTATCCTCGGCGGTTATTGATGGCAAGGTGGGAATTTCTCAGTTCGAAGAGAGCCAGGTGGGTCGCCCTGAGGTCAATGAACTGCAAAAGAGGGTGGTTTTTGAATTGGATCCCAAACTCGCCGCCGACAGCCCAGAGAGTGAGCGAACCGAGGTTTGGGTTCGCCTCCAGAACGGGAAAGAGGTCAGCGCCGTCGAGGAGGTGGGCCGGGGGCATATTGATCAGCCCCTTGTGGAAGGGGAGCTCCGGGGCAAATTTTTGGAATGCGCGAGAGTAGTCCTCCCTGCGGAGCGGGCGGAGGTGGCTTGGGAGGGATGGCGTAAGATGGAGAGTTCGTCCGATATTGGTGAACTTGTTTCTCTTTTGAGCTCCTCATGAGGGGGAGGTAGAGGCAGCTGCTAGGGCGGGCCCTCGTATTTACGTTATACAGAGCCTCGGTTTTGCGCTGAGGCTCTTTCGGTGCCGGGGGTAAATTCGATGGGAGATGAGTGCTGGTTCAAGCTGTTGTAGGTTGGTGATAGGAGTGGTAATGGGAGATAGGGTTGTTGTTGCAATGAGCGGCGGGGTGGATAGTTCGGTTGCCGCCGCGTTGCTTAAAGAGCAGGGAAACGAGGTGGTCGGGGTGGGGCTGCGCTTGGCTGATCGACCGAAGGTAGAGTCGTCCCACCGGGGCTGCTGTGCGCCACGCGATTTGTCCGATGCCCGGGCGGTTGCCTCGAAGTTAAAAATTCCGTTCTACGTGTTGGACGTGCGCGAGTCATTCCGGAAATCGGTCATCGACAGCTTTATCAGCGAATATGCCAGCGGCCGTACCCCGGTTCCCTGCATCGCATGCAACCAAGTGGTCAAGTTCGACTACCTGGCTGAGCGGGCGAGGGTACTCGGCGCAGAACGCCTTGCGACAGGGCATTATGCCCGGATCGTGGAAGCTGGCGGCGGTCTTGCATTGGCACGAAGTATCGATCGCGAAAAGGATCAGACCTATTTCCTCTTTGGCATGACCCTCCCCCAGATTGCACGCACCTTATTCCCTCTGGGTGATATTGAAAAGAAACAGACGCGCGCGATCGCCCGGGAACTCGGTCTTCCCAATGCGGATAAGCCCGAAAGCCAGGAAATCTGTTTTGTTCCCGAAAACAATTACCGTGCCTTTTTGCGCTCGGAGGCACCGGATATTGACCGCCCGGGTATGATTGTCGATTTGGCGGGCCATCGCCTAGGAAGCCATACGGGTGTAGCCCACTTTACAGTGGGTCAGCGCAAGGGCCTCGGTCTGGGTGGCAAGGGCGCGCATTATGTAGTTGGCCTTGAAGCAGATACGGCGAAGGTAGTGGTGGGTAATAGGAGCGATCTTGAGCGCAAAAGTTTCCTCGCTGAGAGGGTTTTATGGTCGGTTCCGATGAAGGGTGATCAAAAGCGTCTTTCCGTTCAGGTTCGCCATCGCCAGCGAGCGGTTCCTTGCCGGGTGGTTCAATGCGATGAGGGGGCCGTAGAGGTTTTTCCGGAAGACCCCGCGGGACTTGGTGCGGTGCCACCAGGTCAGGCCGCTGTCTTCTATGATGGAGACGTTCTCCAGGGTGGCGGCTGGTTGCTCTAAAGTTAAATGCATTAGTGAATGAATCCAAAAACTTGCGGGTACTTGTGGCAATACCTGTGGCAATCATTTTTTCAACCCGTTTAGGTAGCCCTGAAGCTGCTTCTTTATGCAGGGTGAGCTGGTAGCGGGTCTTGGCAAGCGCCCAGACCCTGCGCCCTTTGTTGAGCGCCCCTGCCGTTTCCATCGCCCAGCCCTGGGTTTTGATGAGGTCGCTGAAAAAATTGATGACCTCGGCGGGCTGGACAAGTCTATATTTCTTGCTAACGACTGAAAGAGACTCTAGAGTATCTGACCGGCAGACCGCTGTTTGGTCCTGGATCTCATTCCATGTAGTTGTTGGGACAATCAACTCCTCTTGGGAAGGGTCAAGTTCATTCTTGGTCGTATGAACATAAATCGGGTGCTTCTGGTACTCGAAATCCAGCCCGGCGGCGGTCTGCCACTCCTCGAGGCTGGCATCCAAACCTAGTAATGCACCGTACCCGTGCCAAGGTTTACCCCCTTTGAAGGCGATGGCTGGGCGGCCTGTGGTGGTGTCTCGGGTTCTCCGGTCATCGGTGAGGATTTGCGCCAGCCCTTATTTGGCGGAACGGTAGAGCAGATCAATAACGCCCTTTTGGGGCGGGTGATCTATCGGGGCGGACCACCAGTGACGAAGCCGTAAGGAGAGAAAAAATGAAATTTGAGAAAACTCTGACGCGCTTGAAAAAAGAAATTCGAGAACTTCAGGAGCAGCATGACGTGATTTTGGCGATTAGGGATGGGCGGCCCTACTCGCACTCGACGCGCCCCGCATTTATCGGCTGCGACGATGGCGGCATTCACTCGACAACCGCGCTACTAGAGGCCCAGGCCGACGGGCCTACGAAGCATTATGTCGCGCCAACTAAGGAGGACGTGAAGGACGGCGGGCTTCCGTGGTGATTATGAAATCTGTTTTTCTGTTTGTTGTAATGATTCTCATGGCGGGGACGGCTATGAGCGCAGAGCTTTATTACTGCTCAGAGTCCAAGGCTTCGGGATTTCGGGTGACCAGTGAGAAAAAATATTCTCCTGCCCGGTTCCGCGGCGGAAAATTCAACATGCTCCTTCACAAAAAGCGCAAGACCATTCTGCTGACCCTGCCTTATGCCGCTCGAGGTCCGGCACCCGTTAAATCCGGTGAAGGGGGAATCACCGAATTATATATGTGCAAAATTTCGGTGGCCTACAAGAAAAATTTATTTGATTGCTCGGGCGCGGCGACGACCGCTTTTTCCAGCTTTGCTTTCAATCCAGAAAACGGACGCTTTACCCGCACGAGGCATTTTGGAAATCTTGCGGGCAGGGGTGCCAAGGGAAAATGGGGAACCCAGATGGAGGATGCTTTTGTGTCCTACGGGAAGTGCTCGAAAGTTTCAGGGAATTGATGACTGAACCTCCCCGTTCTTGTAGGTTTCTTTGTAAAGTAACTGTCCGCTTTCGTAGTATCTGAACCAAAGACCGTCTTTCATCCCGTCCTTGTAGGTTCCTTTTATCTCCACCCGTCCGTTGGATTGGTACCAGACCCAAAGACCGTCTTTCATCCCGTCCTTGTAGGTTCCTTTTATCTCCACCTGTCCGTTGGATTGGTACCAGACCCAAAGACCGACTTCCTTCCCGTCCTTGACTCGACCCTGTTCTTGACCTGTCACCTCTCCGGTGAACGGGACGTCGGTGAACTTCTTGTATAAGAGACCGTCTCGTTCCACCAAGTCATTCCATGATGTCAGGTCAGGTTTCATTGCAGCTTCTACCAGGAGGTTTGTTTCCGACAATATTCATGTTTATAAATTTCTGTGTAATTAGGGTTTGCACTACGAAGGCAGTTTTGATACGGCGACATCAGATAGTACGGGCCTACGACAATCGCAGCTATTAAAAGAGCTCCTAAAAGAAGGATGACGATGGGACTGTTGAGGAATTTCCACACAACCTCTCCTCCCGATTGATTGTCTCTAGAGGTTCTGAGCTTCCTCCAGTTTTTGCAGCCCGTCAATCTGATCCCGATCGCTCACGATGTTGTAGGTATCAAAGACCGTGCGGGTGAGGTGGTGCGTAATTTTTTGAGCGACCCCTTCTGAAACCCCGGCCCGGATCAAGTTTCTGACGGCGCTGCGCCTCAGATCAAGAATTTTGGGGTTCTGGCTAGGTGCAATTTTATCCCTTTTGAATCTCTCACCCCTCCGCGCTAGGATGAGGGCCCCGGAAACGGGTTCGTAAATTAGGCCAAGCCCCCACTCTGGGGAGCCATTCGGAAGATTTTAATCGTTTGCCATTTTTCGGCCGATGCCGATTTTTGAGGAAAGCGCCTACGCTACCCTCTTATCAAGTAAGGGGTCACCATCATGGGAGTTACCTTTAGCCTCCATCTCGTCCCCGACGATATCCAATTGCTCGCTCAGCGCGCCAAGTTCGCTGAAGAAAGTGGTTTTGATCAGGTCTGGGTGGGCGAAAGCCACCTCACTTGTCGGGATCACAACATCGCCCTCGCAGTCGCCATCATGAACACTTCCACCATTAAAATCGGTCCCGGTGTCACCAATCCTGTTCTGCACGACAACTCCGTCACCGCCAGCGCTATCGCCACCCTCGACGAGCTTGCCGGTGGGCGTGTCCTCTTCGGAATTGGCTCCGGCGATATGGCCGTTTATATACTTGGAAAAAAGATGGCCCGCCTTGCCTCTATGCGCACCGCCATCCAACAGATCAGGAGCTTCGTTCGAGGAGAGACGGTAGAATACGCCGAAGGCGTCAGCGTTAACATTTGGAGTCAGCGTGATATCCCCGTCTATACCTCCGCCGAAGGCCCCAAAACCTTGCAAATGTCTGGCGAAATTGCAGACGGTGTCATCGTCGGTTCGGGTGTCTATAAGGAAACGGTTGAATGGGTGCTGAGTCATTTGAACGCAGGGATTGCTGAACGCCGGAGCGGTCTTGGAGATATGGACATTATCTTCGGCGCAGTCGCCTCGGTGGATCGCGATGGCCATGCAGCCCGGGAAAAAGTTCGCTCTCGTGTTGCGAATCGGGCACATCATAATTTCAGGATGACCCTTGATTCCGTACCCGACGAGTTCCAGCCCGAAATACAGAACCTTCTCGATAAATTTGACGTGAGCAACTGGCGTCACCCTAAGCACGTGCCCTTAATCACCGACTACATCCTCGATCGCTTCACCATCACAGGGACCCCGCAGGACTGCGTCAAGCGTATTAAGGAAATTGAAAGCTTCGGGGTAAATAGCATTATGATCGATCCCCCTTTCCAGGATTTCGATGAATCACTCGAGCTTTTTGCCAAGGAGGTCATGCCCCACTGTGTTTAAAATCCGTCCGAAATCGGGTATGTGTTTTTATTGGAAAACACGGTTCCGCTTCGAAAGGACTTTTTAAGCGGTTTTTCTACTTTATCCCATCGTGAACGATAAGGGCGAGCTTGTGGGCGTTGCTCTGGCGGGTCTTGTGCAACGAGGGGTGGAGGGCGTCCGTTTTGGCATCAAGGCAACGACGGCGTCTCTGGTTTTAGAGCAGGTGCCCGCGATGGAGAAGTTTGACGTCCAAGTCCGTGCCCGGAAAAGAAAGCGTTCACCCTCGCAAATCTTCCGCGAGCTATCGCCTTATGTCGTGATGATTGAGGTGCGGTAGAAGGGGGATCCTTCATCCCCCATCGTTTCTGCCAGTATTTTCCTATGAGAAAATTTACTGCACCCATTCTGCTGACTCTTGCCGTTCTTGTTGGAAGTGCGGGGGTGAGTTCGTTTGTTTATATTTGATCTATTCTTTGTAAAAATCTAACGAGATTATTGTGAAAACTGAAATGGGCTTCGGCCAAAAGAGTAGTTTGAATACTGAGAAATTAACAAAAATCCTCACCTGGACTCTATATCTAAATATTTTAATTATTATTTTGGATGCAGGTTCTTCTTATCTTCAAAGTGTTTTTTTGACTAGCCTTATGGAAGGCTGGTTCAAAGGATTAAGTCGTAATCAAATTCTTCTTTTGGCCAAAGCCCATGAGAGTAGAGAAGGGATTGTAAGTATCGCCATCATAGCATCCTATCTGGTTTGTTATTTTGTAGGAGCGAGATGGATTTTGATATCCAGCCGGATAACTCATTTATCTGGTGCAAATGATTTGACCATTTCTCCAGGATGGTCGGTTGGTTGGTATTTTATTCCCATTGCGCTTTGGTGGAAACCTTACCAAGCATTCAAGCAAATTTATCAAGTTTCAATTCAAATTACTGATTGGAGCAAGGTCCCCATTCCGTCTTTGTTAAGGTGGTGGTGGGGATTATGGGTATTAACCACTGCAGTTACTTACGCTCAGTTTCAGTCAATGAGGATGCGACAAAGTGTCGAGTCATTGCAATTAATGGGTGTCACAGAGGTATTATTGCTGCCTTGCGAGATTGCGTTAAATTTAATTTTTCTGAAAATCATAAAAAGTATATCTGAGAGACATAACGGTCGTGATTTTCAGAACAAATTGATTCAAAATAATAGTCTGGATGCGCTCCAGGACCGCCTCACTTTATGATTTTCAGAACAAATTGATTCAAAAAAATCAAGATAGATGAGGGGGAGAGCCGAAGCCCTCCCCCCAACCATTGCTAGGGGAATGCTTCATCCCCAAGCACCTCCTCCTTTTGCACTGCCCAATCTAATATTGTACAATTTAGCTAATGTCTTTATCTGACTATTGCCAGTGTTGAGACAATCGGATTTTCTTAATTAATGAAGGAGAAAGATATGACATCCCGAAAAGGAATGATTGCTATCTGCTTCGTTTTTGCTTTGGGTACTGTTTTGAGTACGGCAGGGACCGGGAGTGCGTGGAAGAAAGCAGACCTGAAAAAACTAAAAACCACAAAGAGTTGTGTCGGATGTGATTTGAGTGGTGCAAACCTGAAAGGTTTGGACCTGAGCAAGGCAAACTTATCAGGTGCTAATTTGCAGGGTGCAAACCTGAGTGGAACAAAACTAGTTAATGCGAACCTGTCTGGCGCAAACATGAAAAGTGTAAATCTAAATGGGGCATACCTAGGTGGTGCAAACCTGGCCGATGCAAAGATGAATCAAGCATTAGAAGCGGAAGATATGGCCATTAGTAGCCGCAGAGGACGGTGACATGTTGTCAAGCACATTGTTTAGGGAATGACTTCATCTGACTATTGCCAGTCTTGAGGACAAGCTGTTTCACTAACCTGGAGGACAAACCAGGACTGTTGCAAAGATTCTCGGAGCGTTTCTAATGACTCTCATCTTGGGCATGAGCTTTGGTGCCATTAATACAGCAGAAGCTGGTGCACCGGGGCGTAAAACTTTTAAATGCCCGGGACCCGCTCATTGGCGTTTGCCGAGACACGTTAGCACTACGGTTCAGAAGTCGGGAAGTGGTTGCATAAAGAAAGGTATAAAAAAGATTTCTGGTATAGGTTACTATCTGACCTGCGAAGCCAAAAAGAAATGCGGCTCTCCTACAAGCTTTGATTGTGCATACGAGGCAGGCCATAAAAACTCCAATTACACCTTTTGGAAGTATGCTAGTTGTTAGGGTTTCATTCCTAGAAACAAACAGCCCTCCTCGGCATCCGTCGGGGAGGGGTGTTTGTTTCTTCTTTTAAAATGAAAGGATTGCCCCCATGAATCTAGAAGCAAGAGTGGATAAGCTAGAGCGGGACAATAAAACCCTCAAGAAGATGCTCGGGGGCGTTGCCGCCCTCGCCCTCGCCGCCTTAATTGGTGGGACGGCTATGGGAGTCCATGCCGCTAACGGCAAATTCGATACCCTTACGGCTAAGACAATCTACGTCAAAGACTCCAGCGGGAAAAAACGTATAACGCTCAGTGGCGCGCTTGGAAATATTTATCTCATGAACTTCAGAGGGATAAATAAAATAAAACTGGAAGGTACGTCCGGCAACGCATGGGCTAAAGAGTATAATAAGTTCAATCGGTAAGGATTCATCTCCAGAACCAAACACCCCTCCTCGACATCCGTCGGGGAGGGTTTCTGTTTCTCACTCACTCAGATACGGTTTCTTCTCCAGCACCCGCACGGCCCTAACCATCGAAGTCGGTATCCGAGTGAGGCGGTTCAGTTCATCGCCAGGAGCTGTATGATGGAACACGGGATTTGGGAAGTTCCTATATAGACTGGGTAGAGGTCTACTCAACACCCTTTGTATTTCTTAACATCTCTCCTGTAAGATAGTAGATTTTCATATCTCATTCTGGTGTAATTCTATTCTGGTTCCAATGTTCCTCTCATCCTTCTTCCAACAGTCCTCACAAAAAGGGATGACTGAAATGATGCACAAATCTCTTCAAAAACATGGTTTGATCATTTTCTCAATTAAGAAATGGTGAAAAAATATGGTCGATGTGGTGAGTATGAATGAATTTGAACAGAAAACTGGGGGTGGGGTTCCACTCAGAAGAAAGATGACCATATTCGAAGGAATTCCCTACGAGTGTGGTTGTGGAGAAACACATATATTTTCCCCATCCCAGACACGGGTTTATTGTGAACTAGGTGGTAGAGATTATGTGTTTTTATGTCTTAACGAATATGTCACTTTAGTTAAAGTTAAAGGGTTTTCCTCCCATAAGTTCAAATCCTTGTTAAGCGCAAAGTTGACCGATCCTATTGAAGACAAAAACAGACAAATAGACAGAATGTCGGACAAGGAATCGGAAGTTGAATTTCTGTGAAATATTCAAGAGATACTCACCCTACGTCGTGCGGATTGATGTGAAGTAGCGAGAATCGGTGTCCCCCCAAAACAGGTCCATGTTGAATGAGAGGAGCAGACCACATAGGGATGGGGGATACCCGCTCTCTTAAGGATCGAGATGGGAGAGTAGTCCGTTTAAATCTAGCGGTTTCGGCGCGTCGGTGGTTTGCTCATCGTTTCGGCCCCGCAAGTCGACATAGGCTTCCACTTCGTTTCCTTCCGGGTCGCGGAAATACAGCGCGTGGCTGATACCGTGGTCTGAGCTTCCAATGGAAACACCCATCTCCTGAAGCTTCTTGCACAACTCGGCTAGGCTTTTGTGGTTTTCCATTTCAATCGCGAAATGGTACATGCCCACAGATAGCTCAGGCGAGATGGGCGCATTCTCTCCTACATTTCTCAAAGCCAGATCGTGGTGTTGGTCACCCAGTGAAAGGAATACAAAGGTCTCTCGGACTCGTTCGGTGACACGGAACCCGAAAACATCGGCATAAAAACTCTCGGCTTTTTCCAGGTTGCGGACGTTTAGGTGCACATGGCCGATCTTGTTGGCTTTCACCTACCT
>Ga0315336_1002141_pt1 | contig 32063 bp, 37 predicted proteins | sample ASW5metaG_FD_204512 | JGI IMG/M metagenome (GOLD analysis project Ga0315336, IMG submission 204512) | Ammonia-oxidizing marine archaeal communities from Monterey Bay, California, United States - ASW #5 | ecosystem: Environmental > Aquatic > Marine > Intertidal zone | place: USA: California...
TCCCGCACGCGGCATCCGCATTGATTCGACCGTCTGTCCGTCATTGTGGGTGACACCGCGTGCGCGCGTCGATCGTCACCGGCCGTCTCGAACCGGTCACCGACGCTTCCCATCTTTTGGCTGGCCGGCTGCGACATCGCCTGCTGGGAGTGTCCATCAGCTCGGGTGATACCGTTCATATGTATAGTATTCCGGCGGATTGGGATGCGGTTCCGGACGCGGAATGGCGGGTCAAGCTGAGGCATTTTCGAGCGAATTGGCGCAGGATGATGCAACTTGAGCAAAAAAATGCGATCCGCCGATTTTTGTATCATCTAATTGTCCAGTGTTCGCGTCATATACCTAAGAGAATCGCCGAAACAACAGGCATGATTCGGCGAATGCGACGCCGGGATACGCTCGGGAGTGCCTCCAGCGGTGTTGCATCGGAGTTTTGTGGGAATCGGGAACGTGAATTGCGGTGATTGCAGGGGAATCAGCCAGACGGCAAGGTGGGGTGTCACATGTCCCGTTATTACAATCCAGCACTGAAACAACTGGCCGAACAACAGTTGCGCTACGCGCCGGTTGACGTGCGGATCGAGCAGATTGAACGTGCTGAGGAGTTTCTAGCCGACGTCTTGCTCGACCAGTCATACACGTACGAGGATGTTTGCCAACGGATTACCGACTACCGCTCGGACCGCTTTCCCGATCTGGTGATCTCCGGTCGGGACATCAGTCACGACCTGCGTTGCTTTGTCGAAGATCTGTCCGACACGGTGGATCTGTCGGCCGACAGCTTTGACGAGCCGGTATTGACGGTGACTGATGTGAGCCGGCGGTTCAATGTTTCGACCAAGACCGTGGATCGCTGGCGAAATCGCGGGCTCGCGAGCCGCCGATTCCGCATCGGCAATCGCAAACGGGTGGGTTTTCTCCAGTCCAGCGTCGATCGGTTCGTCGAACGCCACGCGCAAGATGTGGTCCGGGGATCTCGGTTTAGCCAATTGTCGGATGACGAGCGATTCATGATCATTCGACGGGCGCGGCGACTGGCGCGCGCCGGCGCAAATCCGGCAGAGATCAGCCGTCGATTGTCCCAGCGGTTTCACAGGTCTCAGGAGACCATCCGCTATACGTTGCGCAACCACGACGAACAGCATCCCGAGTTCCCGGTATTCCCGCACTCGACGTCCCCCCTGACGGATCAGCAGAAACGATCCATTTTGCACAGTTTCCGTCGAGGCATTTCGGTTGATCAGCTTTGCCAGTGGTTTCGTCGCACACGGGCGAGCATTTATCGCATCATCGGCGAGCAGCGTGCGGCACAGATCCTGGAAAACAGAATCGACTTCATGCCGAGCGACGCGTTTTGCTTGTCCGATGCGGACGCAGTGATTCTCAAACAGGATCCCCCGGTAAACTCCAAAGCGTTCACCAGCAAGCCGCCACCGGGGTTGCCACCCTATCTGTCCAGTCTCTACTCCACTTCGCTGTTGAATCGAGAGCAGGAGGCCTATTATTTCCGCAAGATGAACTACCTCAAGTACAAGGCGGACGCTCTGCGGAGTGAACTCGATCCGAAGAAGCCGTCCACACGGCTTTGTGACCGCATCGAGGGATATTTGCAGGAAGGCCAGGAAGTCAAGAACTTCTTGATTCGCAGTAACTTACGTCTTGTGGTTTCCATTGCCAAGAAACACATCAATCCGCAGAGTAGCTTTTTCGAGATGGTCAGTGATGGCAACATGTCGCTGATCCGATCCATCGAGAAATTTGACTACACCCGGGGCAATAAGTTCTCGACGTACGCGACCTGGGCGATCATGAAGAACTTTGCCAGGTCCGTTCCGGCGGAACACACGCAACTGGACAGGTTTCGGACCGGAAACGACGAGATGTTTCAGGGTTCAACGGACCAGAAGTCCAATCCCTACAAGCTGGAACTGGATAATCAGGTTCAGAAACGCGTGTTGATGCGGATTTTGGACGAACTGGACCGCCGCGAGAAGCAGATCATCATCTGCCGATTTGGGTTGGAGCCGGCGGTCGAGCCCCAGACGCTGGAACAATTGGGCCGGCAATTGGGGGTGACCAAGGAGCGAGTTCGCCAGATTCAGACGCGGGCTTTGCGAAAACTGAAGAAAATTGCGGACCAGCAAAGTCTGGACATCCCGGGAATCTGAATCGGCGTGATGCCTTGACTTTTGCTGATATTCTCAGGGCGGCTCGGCCTTCTCACTTGCAAGCCCAATCCGGAATGCTATATTGAGCACCCACCGAGGCTTTCGGGCACTGCTAGCGTAGCTCAATCGGCAGAGCCCCGGTTTTGTAAACCGGAGGTTGTGGGTTCGAGTCCCACCGCTAGCTAACGCGAAATAGCGGTCTGGCGGTGGGTTGTGCGAATGGCTGGGCTCCGCACGGTCTAGTGAGAGCGGGGGAATTCCAGAGTGGCCAAATGGGCCAGACTGTAAATCTGGTGGCTTCGCCTTCGCAGGTTCGAATCCTGCTTCCCCCATTTTTCTTTTCAAGGCAATAGCAATAGAAGGATTGGTGCAACGTGCGGGCGTAGCTCAACGGTAGAGCCCCAGCCTTCCAAGCTGGTTGTGTGGGTTCGATTCCCATCGCCCGCTTTTGGAGTTTGTCGGGATCTCGCTGCTGTAGCTCAGTTGGTAGAGCGCGTCCTTGGTAAGGACGAGGGCATGGGTTCGAGTCCCATCAGCAGCTCCTTGCTTGCGGATGGACTTGATTGAGTTGAAATCCAGTGCTCGTTGACGGGCGTGTCAGGTAGTGCAGAAAGCGGCTCGAAAGGGAGCCAAGGGAGACAGAAATGGCGAAGGAAACTTTTGCGAGGACAAAGCCTCACGTGAACGTTGGTACCATTGGCCACATTGACCATGGGAAGACGACGTTGACTGCGGCCATTCTGGCTGTACAGCAAGTAAAGGGGCTTGCCGAGTTCAAGAGTTATGCCGACATTGCCAAGGGCGGCACGGTCCGGGATGAAACCAAGACCGTGACGATTGCCGTGAGCCATGTCGAGTACGAATCGGATACCAGGCACTACGCGCATATCGACTGCCCGGGTCACGCGGACTATATCAAGAACATGATCACCGGGGCCGCTCAGATGGACGGGGCGATCTTGGTGGTTTCGGCGCCGGACGGACCCATGCCTCAGACGCGCGAGCATATTCTGTTGGCTCGCCAGGTGGATGTGCCCGCGCTCGTCGTGTTTCTCAACAAGTGCGATTTGGTTGACGACGAGGAGCTGTTGGAACTGGTGGAAATGGAAGTGCGGGAGCTGTTGACCAAATATGACTTTGATGGGGATAACATCCCGATCGTCAGGGGAAATGCCAAAGGGGCCCTCGACAATCCGTCGGACGAAAACTTCGCGGCCTGTATCGGGAATCTCATGGATGTGCTCGACAGTCATATTCCCGAGCCAATACGTGCCAGTGATCAGCCGTTCTTGATGGCGGTGGAAGATGTCTTCTCGATCGAAGGGCGTGGTACGGTTGCCACCGGGCGGATTGAGCAGGGCGTGATCAAGGTTGGCGAAAAAGTTGAGATTGTGGGTTTGAAGGATACTGAGGTGACAACTTGCACGGGCGTCGAAATGTTCAAGAAGATTCTGGACGAAGGGATGGCCGGGGATAATGTCGGCATCTTGTTGCGCGGCGTCAAGAAGGACGACATTCAGCGCGGTCAGGTCCTGGCGCATCCGAAGTCGATCAATCCGCATACCAAGTTCAAGGGCGAGGTGTACGTGTTGAGTAAGGACGAAGGGGGGCGGCATACACCGTTCTTTAGCGGCTATCGCCCTCAGTTCTATTTTCGCACGACCGATGTGACCGGCGCGACCGCCTTGCTGGACGGCGCGGAAATGTGCATGCCCGGCGACAACGTGACCGTGGAAGTTGAGCTTGGAAAGCCTATCGCCATGGACTCTGGCAGTCGATTCGCGATTCGGGAGGGCGGAAAGACGGTCGGTTCGGGTGTCGTGGTTGAGATTCTCGAGTAGTGATCACTTGCGTGGTTGGTACGCTGTTTCGAGTGTGAGGGGTGGTGATGGCCCGCGAATATGTGTGGTTGGAGTGTACGGAGACCGGGATGCGCAACTACCGCGTGATCAAGGAGACGCGTGGAGCCGAGCGGTTGGAGTTGCGAAAGTACTGTCCCAAATTGCGGCGGCATACGGTCCACAAAGAGTCACGTAAAAAGTAGGCGGTTCCCTCCAGGATTTGGGTTTCGGATACGGGTGTAGCTCAATTGGTAGAGCACTGGATTCCAAATCCAGCGGTTGGGGGTTCAAGTCCCTCCGCCCGTGCCTTTACCTCATTCAGTGCTCGATTGGCGGTGTGGTTGGTCATGGCTAATGCTAAAGGTGGCCGAACATTTTGGAACGAGTTGATTTCCCGGGGGCTGTACAAGCGGAACCAGGGGTTGTTGGCGCGGCAGGCGACATTTGCGGCTCTGATGGTGATGGCGCTGATTGCCAGCTTTCGTTTGGAAGCCAGTGGCAAGATTACAGACAACGCAGCCTGGAATGCCGCGGTGTGTGTCGCTCTGGCTGTGTTTGGGATCTGGATAGCGTTTCGCTTGGTGAATTATCCCAAGTTTGCCGATTTTTTGATCTCGGTTCAGGCGGAAATGGACAAAGTGACCTGGGCCAGTCGTGGGGAACTGTATCGGGCAACCGTGGTTGTGCTGTCGGTCATGTTCCTGATGGCCGCGCTTTTGTGGATTTATGATTTTATCTGGGCGTTTGTCTTTAAGCTGATCGGATTTCTCGACCTGGGTTAGTGGCAGTGGTTGAAAGTTTGGTTGGCCGCGGCCATGATGACTCATTCCGTCGTTTCAGTCCTGGAGGCGTGATGGACGAACCCCAAAGCACGCAGCAAACGGAAAACGGTTTGCAATGGTATGTGCTCAAGGTGCAGAGTAATCGTGAGCGTTCGATTCGTGAATCGCTGTTGCGGCGCATCAAGCGGGAAGGGCTCGAGGTCGACTTTGGCGAGGTCGTGATTCCGACGGAGAAAGTGGTCGAGAACAAGGCGGGAAAGAAACGGGTTACAGAAAACAAGCTGTATCCAGGCTATATCATGATTCAAATGCGGCTGAACGATGAATCATGGTATCTGGTTCGAGACACGAGCGGGGTCGGCGATTTTACGGGGTCTGGAGGAAAACCGATCCCCATGCAGGATCACGAAATCGCGCGAATGATCGGTGGTGAGACCGAGCAGGAAGAAGGCCCCATCAAGATCAAGATAGACTTTTCGCCCGGTGATTTGGTCAAGATTCGGGAAGGCACCTTTGAGAGTTTCGAGGGTTCGATCGAGGGGATTGATGACGCCAGCGGCAAGATTTCGGTGTTGATTGAGATTTTTGGACGTTCAACACCGGTTGAGTTGGAATACTGGCAGGTCGAAGCGGTTTGAGCTGTACGCGATCGTGTGGGGTGACTGAATTTCAGGGGCGGGTCGATGGCGAAACAGGTGAGCGCGGTAATCAAGGTTCAGGTGACTGGAGGCCAGGCCACTCCAGCGCCTCCCGTGGGAACCGCCTTGGGCCCCCATGGCGTCAATATCGGCCAGTTCGTCCAACAGTTCAACGATCGCACGAAAGATCTGACTGGCACCATCGTTCCCGTGGTGATTTCCGTATTCAACGACCGCAGTTTTGAGTTCATTGTCAAGAGCCCGCCCGCTGCGGTGCTGCTCAAACAGGCGGCCGGTATTGCCAAGGGGTCGGGAAGCCCCAAAGACGAAAAAGTGGGTTCTGTGACTCAGCAGCAGTTGGTGGACATTGCCAAAGTCAAGTTCGAAGACCTCAATGCTCTCAATCTGGAACACGCGTCACGGATCATCGCAGGAACGGCTCGCAGTATGGGTTTGACGGTTGTCGACTGATGCCGGAGTGGGCTGCTCCAATGGGTTGTTGAGGAATGTGCAGGCTTGGTTGGTCCGTGGAACGGTCGGGTCGCGTGTTCAGTTTAATACGGTCAGGGTGAAGTGATGCCGAAAAAGTCCCGACGACGAAAACACCTCGAACAGCAAGTGGAAGATTGCGGTGCGTTGGCATTGCCCGAAGCCGTGCGGACGCTCCGGGAGATGGAAACCTCGTTGCCCGATGGCGTGCAACCCTGTCGGTTCGACCAGACTGTAGAAGTCAGTCTGCGGCTGGGCGTCGATCCCAAGCAGGCTGATCAGATTGTTCGTGGTTCGATTGTCTTGCCCCATGGGATTGGGAAATCTCAGCGGGTGCTGGTGTTTGCTCAAGGTGACAACGTGGCCGTGGCCGAAGAGGCCGGAGCGGATCTCGTTGGCGGTAAGGAGCTGGCCGACAAGATTAAAGACGGCTGGCTGGAATTCGATGTGGCGATTGCAACCCCCGACATGATGGGAACGGTTGGCCCGCTGGGCCGCGTTCTCGGGCCGCGGGGCATGATGCCTTCGCCGCGAGCCGGCACGGTGACTCAGGATGTGGCTACGACTGTGAAGGAATACAAGGCGGGCAAGGTGGAATTTCGAGTGGATGCCGGTGGGAATGTCCACTGTGTCATCGGCAAGATCTCCTTCGAGCAGCAGCAGCTGGTGGATAACGCCGAGGCGCTCATCGAGCACATTCGCGCTCTGAAACCTGCTTCGGCCAAGGGGACCTATATGCGTCATGTCGTGATTTCCGCGACGGTCAGCCCTTCGATTTCCGTGGCCGTGTGAATGGGAGCTGTCGCGCGTGAGGCAGTGTGGAGTGTCAGCGTTTCTGTGGTGAGTCATGAGTAAGCAAATCAAGCAACTGGTAATCACCGAAATGGAGCGACGGCTGGGGGACAATCGGGACTTCCTGGTCATCGACTCCTCGCGGCTCGACGCCATTTCCGCGAACAAATTCCGGCTGGGATTGCAAGAACAGTCCATCGGAGCACTGACCGTCAAGAATTCGCTGGCCAAGCGGGCATTGAGCAACATGGGCGTCACGGCCCTCGATGCCTGTCTCAATGGGCCGTCGACCCTGGTCTGGGGTTCGGAAGATGTGGTCACCCTGTCTAAGGAAATCGCGCGTTGGGCGACCGAACTGAAGGAAATCGAAATCAAAGGCGGAGCCGTTGAGGGCGAAGCACTCAATGCCGACGCCGTGCGTGTGTTGAGTAAGAGTCCGGGACGCGAGGAGTTGATCTCCATCATCGCCGGGATGGCGCTGAGTCCCGGAGCCCAAATCTCCGCATCGGTGTTGGGAGCCGGTGGACGCGTGGCGGGCCAGTTGGTGGCAATTGCCGACGGCGACGAAGACGGGTCATAGAAGACAATCGATAGGAAATAACTTGTCGGGTCGCGGTGCGGACCCGACGCTGAAGTCCATGCGACTGAATCGACAGAGAACTCAGAAAGGGAAACGATGTCAACTGCTGAAGCCCCAGTGGAATTCGATGATGCAACCAAGGAGTTGGGTGACAAAATCGTGGCACTCACGTTGCTGGAAGCCCGAAAGCTAGCCGACTACCTCGAGGATGTGCATGGCATCAAACCGGCTGGTGGTGGGGTTATCATGGCTGCCGGCCCAGCCGATGCTGATGCCGCGCCCGAGGTACAAACCGAATTTGATGTCATCTTGACCGGGTTCGGCGACAGCAAGATCCCCGTGATCAAAGTCGTCCGCAGCATTACGGGCCTGGGACTCAAGGAAGCCAAGGATCTGGTGGAAGGAGCACCGAAGCCACTCAAGGAAGCCGTGTCACAGGAAGACGCTGATAAAGTGAAGGCTGAAGTGGAAGCGGTCGGCGGGTCTTGCGAGATCAAGTGATCTGCTGACTGTGATGCTCGGGGTTCCCTTCGGTTTCATCGGGGGGGGCGCCCGACCGTATTGTTTCGTGGCGAGTGCGGTTCCAGCAGCGAACAATCGCATCGATCTGGGCCAGGCGCGGCGGTTGTTGTGCCCGATCGTTGAAGGACATGGATGTTTTCGAGTCAACAGCCGGGACACCACGCAGTATCGACGCCAACGGTGGAGACCACGGTCCGCTGATTTCCAGCGGCCAGTAACGGATTCTCAGCAGGGTTGCCAGTGCACAGTGGCAGTGCGAATCGAAGACTGAGCGGGGAGCGCGCTGTTGGCGTGCCCTTTCCAGTCATCTTCCCAGGTCTCGCCCGCGACCTGCGGACGACCGCGCGCGAGACACATTCCCTGGTTGCTTGAAAAAGGTTGCATTCAGATGCCGATTCCCTCGACACGCGTGTTTCAGCCCGCGGAATTCCGCAGCTTTGGCACGATTCAAGAAGCCGATTTCAAGCTGTCTGACCTGACGCGCATTCAGACGGAATCGTACACGCGATTTCTGCAGTTCGAACGCGGTGCCCGATCGCGCCGGGATCAGGGGTTGGAGGAAATCCTGCGCGAAGTGTTTCCCATCGAGAGTTATGATGGGCAGTATCGCCTGGAATACGTCAAATTCGAATTGGGTAAGCCGCGGTTCAATCCAACCGAATGTCGCCAGTTGCGTCTGACGTATGGACGACCGTTTCGAATCTGGCTCAGGCTGGTCAAGGAAGAGCCGATTGAAGAAGAGGTTTACCTGGGCGATTTGCCGATCATGATCGGTGGCGGTGAGTTCATTATCAACGGGGCGGAACGCGTCATCGTCAGCCAGTTGCACCGTTCGCCCGGTGTGGATTTTGTGCAGACCGACGAGGCTGGTGAGCGCAAGAGTCATTCCTGCCGCGTGATTCCTGAACGCGGCAGTTGGATTGAACTGGCAGTCACCAAGAAGGAAGCCCTGACAGTTCGCATTGATCAAAGTGGAAAATTCTCGGCCATGACGCTGCTGCGCGCGATGGGGCCCGAGTATTCGACGGACGCGGATCTCATCCGCTTGTTCTTCGACAGCGTCACGACCGTAAAGCTCACACGTTCACCTGCGTACGAAAAAATCAAAAGCACCTACTCCGTGGAAGACGTCGTTTTCCCCGTTGGTCACGCTCGCTGTGGCGAGGTGATTGTCGAAGCCGGTTGCCAGATTACCGAGCAGGTCATTGACGAGCTCAAGTCGGCCAAGTTGGCGGCGATCGATGTCGTTCGTGAAGTCTCCGACCTGCTGGTGATCAATAGCATTCACGAGGATGCGACCAGTAGCCACCAGGAAGCGCTGCTGCGGATTTATCAACGGCTGCGGCCCGGAAATCCTCCGCAACTCGAGAAGGCGACCGAGCTGTTTCGAGAGAAGTTCTTTGATGTGAATCGCTATCGACTGGGGCGCGTCGGACGATTTCGTATCAACCGGAAATTCGAACAGGATGTCCCAGACACCGAAATGACCTTGAGGCCTGAGGATTTTGTCAATTCGATCCGCTATCTGGTTCGCTTGCGGAGCGGGGACGGGGTCGCCCAGGTCGATGACATCGACAATCTGGGCAATCGCCGCCTGCGGACAATTGAAGAACTGGCCGCCGATGAGATTCGGAAGGGATTTCTCAAGCTGCGTCGCACGGTTCAAGAACGCATGAGTTTGAAAGACGTCGAGGAAATGACGCCTCGAACGCTGATCAATCCCAAGAGCGTTTCCGCGGCGATTGACTATTTTTATGGTCGCAGCGAACTCTCGCAGGTGGTCGATCAGACCAACCCGCTGTCGATGCTGACGCACGAACGCCGGTTGAGCGCATTGGGCCCCGGGGGATTGAATCGCAAGCGAGCCGGCTTCGAGGTGCGGGACGTACACATCTCGCACTACGGGCGGATTTGTCCAATCGAAACTCCAGAAGGAACGAACATTGGACTCATCTCCAGTTTGAGCGTGTTTGCCAAGGTGGACGACTACGGTTTCCTGATCACGCCTTATCGCAAGGTTGTCAAAGGCAAGCTGACGGACGAGGTCGAATGGCTGCGGGCCGACGAAGAGTCGCTCGTCTACGTGGTGCCGGCCGACAGCCCGACAAAAGACGGTAAACTCAGCCAGGACCGCGTGCTGGCCAGACACAACAACGATGTCGTCTGGGTTGGCGCTGCCTCGGTGGAGTATATCGACCTGGCTCCCTGCCAGATGGTCGGGGTTTCGGCCAGTTTGATTCCGTTCCTGGAACACGACGATGCCAACCGGGCGCTGATGGGCTCCAACATGCAACGGCAGGCGGTACCGCTGCTGGTCACCGAGGCTCCCTTGGTCGGGACCGGAATGGAACGCACAGTGGCCGAAAACTCCGGCATGGTGCTCCGCGCTGAACGGGCCGGTAAAGTGAACTACGTCGATGCTGAACGCATCGAAATCGACGGCAAGCGGTATCCGCTGCGGAAATTTGTGGGCCTCAACGAACGAACGTGCCTGAACCAGAAGCCGTTAGTCGAAGTCGGTCAACGGGTCAAACGCGGGACCGTGCTGTGTGACACGGCCGCCACCAACAACGGCCAATTGGCTCTCGGCCGGAATGTGCTTGTGGCCTTCATGTCTTGGGAAGGTTACAACTTTGAAGACGCGATCATCCTCTCAGAGAGGTTGGTCAAAGCCGATGTTTATACTTCGATTCACATCGACGAATTTGATGTTGAGATTCGTGAGACCAAACTGGGGCGTGAAGAATTCACACGTGATATCCCCAATGTCAGTGAGAAAGCACTCCGCAATCTGGACGATGAGGGCATTGTCGCCATCGGCACCCGCGTTGAGCACGACGACGTCCTGGTCGGTAAAGTCTCGCCCAAGGCCAAGTCAGAACTGACTCCCGAAGAAAAACTGCTGCACGCCATTTTTGGCCGTGCCGGCGAAGATGTGAAGAACGAGTCGCTGACGGTTCCTAGTGGAGTGGAAGGCATTGTCATTCACACTGAGAAGTTTTCGCGGCGGATGAGTTTGTCCGATCCCGAGCGGCGTCAATTCGAATCGAAACTGAAGAAGGTCGAACTGGCTGGATGCAAGTCCATTGCCGCCGCGTTTCACCAATTTCTGCAGGAGTTCGAGTCCGTTCTGAAGAACCACATGAAGGACGACGAAGGCAACGAAGTTCGCGAACTCGAGGACCCAAGGGTCCTGGCAGAGATCGCCATGACGTTCCATGACCGAGTCGAAAAACAGGATATTCGCAGCCCGCAGCGTAAAGCGGATTGCCGTAAGTTCATCAATGACAATTGGGTGTCCGTCGAAGAAGTCATTGACGAGCACGAGCAGCAGTTGAATAGTTTGAAGCGGGGCGACGAACTGCCCAGCGGTGTGCTGCAGATGGTCAAAGTCTATGTGGCCTCGAAGAGACAGATTTCTGTCGGTGACAAGATGGCCGGCCGGCATGGGAACAAAGGAGTGATCTCCAAGATTCTTCCCGAAGAAGACATGCCGTTCCTGGACGACGGAACGCCGATCGACATCATCCTCAATCCCCTCGGAGTCCCCAGTCGTATGAATGTGGGACAGATCCTGGAAACACACCTGGGCTGGGCGGCTTCCAAGTTGGGATTCGCTGCCGTGTGCCCGGTCTTCGATGGGGCGGACGAACAGGAGATTCAAACAGTCCTCAATGACGCGGGCCTGCCCAGTGACGGAAAAGTCCGCTTATACGACGGGCGGAACGGTCAAGCACTCGAACAGAAGACGACGGTGGGGCAAATCTACATGCTCAAGTTGCACCACCTCGTCGATGACAAAGTGCACGCTCGGGCCACAGGCCCTTATTCCCTGATCACACAACAACCTCTGGGCGGCAAGGCCCGGTTCGGTGGGCAGCGGTTTGGGGAAATGGAAGTCTGGGCGTTGGAGGCTTACGGTGCTGCCTACATTCTGCAGGAGCTGTTGACCGTCAAGAGTGACGACGTCGAAGGGCGAACCAAGATTTACGAATCGATGGTCAAGGGCGAAAACACCCTGGAGGCCGGTACACCGGCGAGTTTCGATGTGCTCAACAACGAAATTCGCGGTCTGTGCCTCAATCTGCAATTGGAAAAGAACACGGTCTGACAGCCAGCAGTGACAAGGATGTGCTGAGACTGTTGGCTTTAGAGAATCAAAAGTTTCCCAGGTGGGGAAGGAGTGTGTTCAGTGAGCGTGGGCGAAACGACATATGATCGCGTGAATGACTACGGTTCGGTCAAGATTGGCCTGGCCAGCCCTCACGATATTCGCAGCTGGTCTTTTGGCGAAGTCAAAAAGCCAGAGACGATCAACTATCGCACCTATCGGCCTGAGCGAGACGGGTTGTTTTGTGAACGGATTTTTGGTCCCGAAAAAGACTGGGAGTGTGCCTGCGGGAAATACCGAGGCATGAAATACAAGGGCATGATCTGCGATCGATGTGGAGTCAAAGTGACACACAGTCGTGTTCGCCGAAAGCGGATGGGACACATCGAGCTCGCAGCACCCGTGGTGCACATCTGGTTCTTTAAATCCATGCCCAGTCGGTTGGGCTCGCTGCTCAACATGAAAACCACGTCACTGGAAAAAGTCGTGTATTTTCAGGACTACGTGGTGATTGATCCCGGCGACACGCCACTGCAGCAATGCCAACTGCTCACGGAAGAGGATGCCCGCAACGCCAAGGCCAAGTATGGAGCGGATCAGTTTGAAATCGATATGGGCGCCGAGGCCATCAACAAGTTGTTGGTGAGTCTGGACCTCGTGGAACTCTCGCAACGGCTGCGAACCGAGCTCAAAGAGACCGGCAGCCAGCAGAAACTCAAGGACTACATCAAACGGCTCAAAGTCATCGAAGCACTGCGCGATAGCGATAACAAACCGGAGTGGATGGTGCTGGATGTCATTCCCGTGATTCCACCGGACCTGCGCCCGCTGGTTCTGCTGGACTCGGGCAATTTCGCGACCAGCGATCTCAACGATTTGTACCGTCGCATCATCAACCGCAACAATCGCCTCAAGAAACTCGTAGACCTCAACGCTCCCGAAGTCATCGTCCGCAACGAAAAGCGGATGTTGCAGCAGTCGGTTGATGCTCTGTTTGACAACAACCGCTGCAAACGACCCGTATTGGGTTCATCCAATCGCCCACTGAAGTCACTGACCGACATGATCAAGGGCAAGCAGGGACGGTTCCGCGAAAACCTGCTCGGCAAACGCGTGGATTATTCCGCGCGGAGTGTCATTGTCGTCGGGCCGGAACTCAAATTGCATCAATGCGGATTGCCCAAGAAGATTGCGCTGGAGCTGTTTCAGCCGTTCGTAATCCGCCGGCTGAAAGAACTTGGCCACGCCGACACAATCAAGAGCGCCAAGCGGATGCTGGAACGTCGGGACGATGACGTGTGGGATATCCTGGACTCAGTCATCACGAATCACCCGGTGCTGCTGAATCGAGCCCCCACACTGCACCGCATGGGCATTCAGGCCTTCGAACCCACGCTGATCGAAGGGCACGCCATCAAGCTGCACCCCCTGGTCTGCAAGGGCTTCAATGCCGACTTTGATGGAGATCAGATGGCGGTGCACCTGCCGCTGTCCATGGAAGCTCAGGTGGAAGCGACGACACTGATGATGTCCACCAACAACATCTTCAGTCCCGCCAATGGGCAACCGATCATCAGCGCATCGCAGGACATCGTGATGGGCTGCTACTACCTGACCCTTGAGCTGGACGACAGGCAAGGTGATGGAATGACGTTTGCTTCGACGCGCGAAGTGCACCTGGCCTTTGCCCAAGGCAAGATCGCCCGCCATGCGCGGATCCGTGTGCGAATGCCCAAGGACAAACGTGTGAAAGGCGATGGCAAGGAAGACTACAAGCCCGGCGGGTTGATTCAGAGCACGGTCGGACGGGTGTTGTTCAACGACTCGCTGCCCAGCGACATGGCGTTCTACAACATGACCATGAAGAGCAAGGATTTGGCAAATGTCATTTCCGACTGCTACCTCGAACTCGGTCGCCGTCAGACGATTGACCTGCTCGATCGGATGAAGGACGTCGGTTTTCGCGAATCCACCAGCAGCGGTCTGTCTTTTGCCGCCAGTGACCTGAAAACAGCCCCCAACAAGGACAAAGTGATCGCCCTGGCCGAATCCGAAGTCCTCAAACAACAGAAACTCTACGACCGGGGAATCATTACCAATCAGGAGCGATACAACAAGGTTCTGGATACCTGGACACACGCTCGCGAAGAGATCACCAAGTCCATGATGGGCGAATTACTGACCGACGTCCGCGAAGAAGGTGCCTACGTCAATCCGATTTTCCTCATGTCGGACTCGGGCGCCCGTGGTGGAGTTGAACAGATTCGGCAGCTGGCCGGCATGCGGGGACTGATGGCCAAACCCAGCGGCGAGATCATCGAAACTCCGATCAAGGCCAATTTCCGGGAAGGCCTGTCCGTTCTGGAATACTTCAGTTCAACACACGGGGCCCGGAAGGGACTCGCCGATACCGCGTTGAAGACCGCCGACAGCGGCTATCTGACACGCAAACTGGCGGACATCTGCCAGAATATGGTGGTCACAACTCATGACTGTGGTACCACCAAAGGGATCACCCGTGGTGTCGTTTATCGCGGGGAGAAAGTGGAAGTCGGCTTGGCCGATTCGATCCGCGGTCGTGTCAGCCGCACGAACATCGTCAACCCGATAACCGACGAGGTGATTGTCAGGGAAGACGAATTGATTACTGTGGATATCTCGAGAAAAATTGAAGAGCTCGGCCTGGAAAGGATCCAGGTTCGCAGCCCGATGACTTGCGAAGCGACGCTGGGCATGTGCCGCTTGTGCTACGGAATGGACCTGTCGACCGGAACTCTGGTCGAAGAAGGACTGGCGGCCGGCATCATCGCAGCACAGAGTATCGGTGAGCCCGGAACGCAATTGACCATGAGGACGTTCCACATCGGCGGCACCGCTTCACGCGACCTCGAGGAAAGCGAGTTGGTGACCCGTGTGGCCGGGAAAGTGCGATTCGCCAGAATCCGCAGCGTGATCAACAGCGAAGGAGCCAACGTGGTGCTGACCCGGAACGGGGAAGTCATCATCATGGACGCCAAAGATCGCGAACTTGAGAGATACACTGTGCCCAATGGGGCCACACTGCTGGTCGATGAAGGCACGGAGGTCAAAGAAAAACAAGTGCTCTGTAACTGGGACCCGCACTCCGTTCCCATTCTGGCAGAAGTCGGAGGTCACGTGGGCTTCGAAGATTGTATCGAAGGCGATTCGATGCGAACCGACCAGGAAGCCAGCGGGAATGTGCGTCGGACGATCATTGAGCACAAAGGTGATCAGCATCCGCAAATCGTTATTAAGGACGCCACGGGCACCACGCTGGCCTTCTACTACCTTCCGGAACGCGCCAGTATCGAAGTCGACGAAAATGAGCTGATCACCGCGGGCGCCGTTTTGGCCAAGAATCCGCGCGAGGCGGGCGGAACACAGGATATCACCGGTGGACTGCCCCGGGTGACGGAACTGTTCGAAGCCCGGCGTCCTAAAGATCCAGCTGTTGTGGCTGTCGTCTCCGGAGAAATCGAATTCGTCGAAGAGAAAAAACGCGGCAAGCGGATCATCAATGTGCGCGCCGAAGATGAGACCGAGTACGAACACATCATTCCGCATGGCAAACAGTTGCTGGTGCATCACGGTGACTTGGTCACCGCCGGCGAAGCACTTGTGCGCGGACCGTTGGTGCCGCACGACATCCTCGAAGTCAGTGGTGACGAAGCCGTACAGCAGTACTTGCTTCACGAAATTCAGAATGTGTATCGAGCTCAGCGGGTGGAAATCGATGACAAACACATCGAACTGGTCATCTCCCAGATGCTGCGCAAGGTTAAGATCGAAGACGTCGGAGATACCAACCAGCTTCCCGGTATCGTGGTCGACAAGTTCGAATTCCGAAAGATCAATGAACAAATCAAACGCAGCGTGAAGATCGTTGATCCCGGTGAAACCGAATTTGAAATCAATGACATCGTGCCGCTGGATACGGTTGAAGAAGTGAATGCCGAAATGGAAGCGGCCGGCATGCGTCCGGCAATGACCGAAAAACCAAAACCGGCTCAGGGCAAGATTCAGCTGCTCGGTATCACCAAAGCGGCCGTGCAGAGCGAGAGTTTCATCTCTGCGGCCAGCTTCCAGGAAACCACCAAAGTGCTGACCGAAGCCGCATTGGCTGGCAAGATCGACCAGCTCGTGGGCTTGAAAGAAAACGTGATTCTGGGACACCTCGTTCCCGCCGGAACCGGTTTTCGAGTGCATCAGGAAGCCGAAGTCCGGATTCGTCCCGAAGCTCTGGAAGAACTGCAGGCCGAGAAACAGCGGATCCTGGCCGCGCGTCTCGATTTGCTCAACGAAGGGCAGGAATCGGCCGCCCCAGCTGTCGACCCGGCTATCAATGTCCTGGACCGTGTCCGCGGTGAGGCTTGAATTCCTCTCCCAATCGCGATAGAGTCCTCGATTCCGTGAATTTCAGATGACGTGAAACTGAGCCGACGATATGCCGACGATTAACCAGTTGGTCCGCAAACCACGCAAACGCCAACAGGCCAAGAGTAAAACCCCGTTGCTTGAAGGTTGCCCGCAAAAACGCGGTGTCTGCCTGCAGGTGAAAACGGTGACACCTAAGAAACCGAATTCCGCGTTGCGGAAAGTCGCCCGGGTTCGGTTGTCCAATGGCAAAGAAGTCACCGCATATATTCCCGGCGAAGGTCACAACTTGCAGGAACACTCGATCGTGCTCGTGCGCGGCGGACGCGTGCGTGACTTGCCCGGTGTTCGATATAAGATTGTCCGGGGTGTCCTCGATACACTGGGCGTTCCCGACCGGCGACAGGCCCGCAGTCGCTACGGCACAAAACGGCCGAAATAGCTTGCATTTTATGTGCTCGAAAGCGGCTTGATCTCATAGTATTTGCTCCGTTTCGCGTAGAGGCACGTTATGGCACGGCGGTTTACAGCCAGTCAAACACAGCTCGCTCCCGATCCACGGTTTGACTCCGTTCTGGCCTCCAAGTTCATCAATTGTCTGATGCACGACGGCAAGAAAAGCGTCGCCCAACGCGCGTTTTACGGAGCCCTGGAGATCATCAAGGAGCGGCTGCCCGACGTTGAGCCGATTGATGTGTTCACCCAGGCGGTGGATCATGTCAAACCCGGGATTGAAGTGCGGTCAAAACGGGTGGGTGGAGCGACGTATCAGGTTCCGACACCGGTCAACTACAAACGTCAGCAAACACTCTCCATACGCTGGCTGTTGGAGGTCGTTCGCAGCAAGAAAGGGAAACCCATCAAGGTTTGCCTGGCCGATGAATTGATCGCCGCCTACCGGCGTGAAGGCGCGGCGATGACCAAACGCGAAAACGTTCATCGTATGGCCGATGCCAACAAGGCCTTCGCGCACTTCGCTTGGTAGGTCTGCTGCGAGTTTGCATCAACCGACGACGCTGAACCGCCGGCTTACAGGCGGTGAGCGTCGTTTTTTTGAATCCCGCACTCTTGAATCCCGCACTCGCGAGCCCAGTCCGATGGATCACGACATCACGCGGATCCGCAACATCGGCATCGTCGCACACATCGATGCGGGTAAAACGACGACGACCGAGCGGATACTGTATTACAGTGGGGTCTCCCACCGCATGGGCAACGTCGATGACGGGAACACAACCACCGATTTCGATCCCGATGAATCCAAACGTGGCATCACGATTTATTCGGCTGCGATCACGTGTGAGTGGAAGAACACGCTGATCAATATCATCGACACTCCGGGACACGTCGATTTTACCGCCGAAGTGGAACGCAGCCTGCGTGTTCTGGATGGCGCGGTTGTCGTGTTCAGTGCTGTGGAAGGAGTTGAAGCCCAAAGTGAAACCGTGTGGAGGCAGGCGGATCGATACCAGGTACCGCGCGTCTGTTTCATCAACAAGATGGATCGGATCGGCGCTGACTTCGAGCGGACATTTGATGAAATCAAACAACGGCTCAACGGGCAGCCCGTCGCGGTGCAGATTCCCATTGGCGCCGGATCGCCGCCGACACCCGATGCTCTGTCCGGTGTGATCGACCTGATCGAAATGCGGGCTCTGTATTTCGACCCCGACACGCAGGGACTCGATGTGCAGGTCAAGGACATTCCCGAGTCCTATCGTCAACAAGCGGAAGCCTGGCGCGAGAAACTGCTGGATGTCGTGGCCATGCTCGACGATGACGTGATGGAAGTGTTTTTGGAAGGTGGAGTCCTTTCGGCGGATCTGTTACGGCAGACACTGCGGGTCGCCACACTGGCCGGAGTCGTGCAACCGACGTTTTGCGGCTCGTCTCTCGACTACATCGGAGTCCAACCCGTGCTGGATGCCGTGGTTGACTTCCTGCCCAGTCCCACGGACCGGCCTGCCATCGCAGGAGAACATCCCAATCCGAAAAAGGCAGGCCGCGAATCGCGTCAGCCCGCGGCAGACGAGCCGCTGGCGGCACTGGTGTTCAAGGTGCAGGCCGATCAGCACGGAGACATGTGCTTCGTTCGCGTGTATTCGGGTGTGCTGAAACGCAATGCCAAGCCGTTGAATCCCCGGCTCAACAAGCGAGAACTCGTCCATCAGTTGTGGAGAATTCAGGCCGACTCGCGGATCAAGGTCGATGAGGTGCGCGCGGGAAACATCGTCGGCGTGATTGGACTCAAGGAGGCGGTGACCGGTGACACACTCTGCGATCCCGGTAAACCGATTCGCCTGGAACCGATTGTGTTTCCCGAAACGGTGATCGCGATGGCCGTGGAGCCCGAATCCAGCGCCGATCGCAAGAAGCTGGCTGATTGCCTCGCGCGGCTCGCGCGACAGGACCCGACATTTCAGGCCCACACCAACGAGGAAACCGGCCAGACGCTGATTAGCGGTATGGGCGAATTGCATCTGGAAGTGCTGCGAGATCGCCTGCAGCGGGACTTTCATGTGGACGTGCGGGTGCACAAACCACGGGTCAGCTACCGCGAGACCGTGCGGAACGCGGTGACCCACGAATCCCGCATCGACCGCACGTTTGCCGGTAACGTGCAGCAAGCCAGTATCAAACTCCGCATCACGCCCCTGTCCGGGAACGCCCTGGTTTCCGTCAAATCGGCTGCGAAACCCGGGAAAATCGTCGCGGAAATCGAACAATTGGCCCTGGCCGCTCTGCACGACGAAGTCAATGCCGGCGGGCGACTCGGCTTTCCGCTGGCCCGTTTGGAGTTGAGCCTGCTCGATGCCCAGTGCAAACAGTCGGAATCGGCGGAAATCGCCGTGCTGGCCGCGGTTGCCAAGGCGGTACCCGAAATCCTGGAACGTGCCGAAAGTGTGCTGCTGCAGCCGATCATGCGGCTGGAAGTCGTGACTCCGGAAGACTTCCTGGGAGGCATTCAGGCGGATTTGAACGCACGGCGAGCCATCATTACCAAGAGCTTTCGCCGCGGTGATCTGACCGTCATCGAGTCGGAAGCCGCCCTAGGGCAGATGTTTGGCTACTCCACTCAAGTCCGCAGCCTGTCGCAAGGCCGGGCCAGCTATTCCATGCAGCCACTCAAGTACGCAGAGGCTCCACCCAGTGTGCTGGAGTCGGTTTTGGGCTGAGTCGGCCAAGTTCGCCGGAAATGGCTCTAAAACGGGGGCCCGGCTTGTTGACAAACCCGAGACACGCCACTACCATTGCCGACTTCTCAAAATGATGCGGATATTCGATTTTCTACTGCGATATAAGGGGTTTGCGAGTGGCTGGCGTGGGTCAGGAATGTATCCGAATTCGTATGGAAGCTTACGACCATTCGGTCTTGGATCAGTCCGCGACTGAGATTGTGGATACGGCAAAACGAACCGGAGCCGTTGTGCACGGCCCGATTCCATTGCCGACACGTATCGAGCGCTATACGGTGCTGCGCAGCCCCCACATCGACAAGAAGTCGCGTGAGCAGTTTGAAATCAGGACGCACAAGCGGTTTATCGATATTATTCAACCAACAGGGAAGACGATCGACGCCTTGAACAAGCTGTCGCTTCCCGCGGGTGTGGACATCAAGATTAAGGCGGCAACCAGAGCTTGATGATTCTCAGGCGCGTTGGTTGATGTTGTCGCGTGCGGCAAAAACGCGGCGACGTCTTGGGAAGATTGTGGCGACACCTGGGGTGGGAGTCGACACGGCTTGCCGGTCATCTGAGGAATGACGGGGACTATCTAATGTCAGTCGGGCTGTTGGGGAAAAAAATTGGCACGACACAGATCTACGATGATCAGGGTCAGTTGCTCCCCGTGACGGTCATCGAGGCCGGGCCATGTGTTGTGCTGCAGTGCAAGACCCAGGAGCGCGACGGTTACGAAGCGGTGCAGTTGGGGTTTGAAGACAAGCCGCGACGGCTGGCGTCGCGGTCCGAACGCGGTCATGTGACGACTCTGGGATCCGGTGAGTCCGAGACGTCCAAGGCGGGCTGTGAACCCAAACGGTACATCCGTGAGTTTCGCACCGATGGGGAACAGGTTGATTTGACGGTCGGCGATGAAGTGAATGTGTCGCTGTTTGATGACGTTGCCAAGGTCAATGTGATCGGCGTCAGTAAAGGTCGAGGCACAGCCGGTGTGATGAAACGGCACAATTTTCGGGGTCAACGGGCCAGTCATGGCGTCAAGCGCGTGCACCGTCATGGGGGGTCGATTGGTCAAAGTGCCGATCCGGCGCGTGTCATGAAGGGGACGCGGATGCCAGGTCGTCATGGGAATGCCCGTGTCACCGTACGGAATCTGCACATCGTCGGTCGCGATGCCAGTGCCAACTTGCTGATCGTCAAAGGCGCTGTGCCGGGGCCGAATGGTGCGTTTGTTACCATTCAGCCTGTCGGTGTGTGATGTGTGTTGATGTGTTGTGTGAAGTGGAGTTGTGAGGAACGCGTGGCTTCGGTGGGTTGAGTGATGATTGCCATTCCTGTGAAAAACGCGGCGGGTGAATCGGTCGGGGAATATGAACTCGATCTCGACCAGATTGCGCCTCCGGTGAACAAGCAGTTGTTGCACGATGTCGTGGTGATGTACGAAGCCAGTCGGCGCGTGGGCACGTCCAAGACCCGCTCGCGGGGACAGGTATCCGGCAGCACCGCCAAGTTGTATCGACAGAAAGGGACCGGCCGGGCGCGGATGGGGGCGCGGCGGACGCCCGTTCGTCGCGGTGGCGGCCACACGTTTGCCAAGACAAAGACCGATTGGAGTTACCGCTTGCCCAAAAAGGCCGTGCGGCTGGCGAAACTCATGGCGCTCCGCAGCAAATTCGAAGACGGTCAGGCATTGGTGCTGGACACATTGCCGCTGGAAGTTCCCAGAACGGCCGAAATGCACCAGGTGCTCGTGGCCCTCGGTCTGGTCGACGTGTCCTGCCTGTTAGCCACGGATGGTTATGACCGCAACGCTTGGCTGGCTTCTCGAAATATTCCGACCCTGTGGGTTGCACCGTCCCAGGAAATGAACGCCTACAGCCTGCTGCATCAGCATCGGCTTATGATTGTCAAGTCGGCCCTGGTGCAGCTTTGTTCTCCGGATTCCGATTCGCCGGTTTGAAATAGGGGAGTGCATCTGTGTCCGTTAAGAAAGGGCAGTTTGGAGTCAAACTGGAATCGCACCAGGTCGTGTTGCGGCCCTTGGTGACCGAGAAAGGAACGTTTGTTTCCGAACGGCATAATGCGTACACATTCCGGGTGCATCCCGAGGCCACCAAGACAGTCATCAAGGCGGCCGTCGAAGACTTGTGGGACGTCCGTGTGGTTAAGGTCAGAACTCAGAATCGCATCGGCAAACCGCGACGGCATCGGGCCGGTTTCGGGCATACCGGGAACTGGAAAAAAGCAATTGTCGTGTTGCACGATGAAGATCGGATCTCGTTCTTCTGATGTCGGAGGCCGGGTGTCCGGCCGAACACGGAATTTGGGACGCGTCTCAGTTTTTGTAAGCGTTGCAGTACAGAGGGAATCGATGGGGATTCGAAATTACAAGCCAACGACACCGGGTCGGCGCGGAGCGTCGGTGAGTGATTTTTCTGAAATCACCGACCGCAAACGCAAGCCGGAGCGGAGCTTGTTGGTGCGGTACAAGAAAAAAAGCGGCCGAAACAACCAGGGGAAAATTACCGTTCGGCATCGCGGCGGCGGCCACAAGCGGATGTATCGCCTGATCGACTTTCGGCGGAGCAAGGACGGGGTCGAAGCCAAGGTGGTCGCGATCGAATACGATCCCAATCGCAGTGCCCGCATCGCTCTGCTGTACTACACCGACGGTGAAAAACGCTACATCCTGGCCCCCAAAGGGCTGGTGGCTGGAGACCGGGTGATCAGTGGTGACAACGTGGAGCCGGTTGTGGGCAACTGCATGTCGCTCGCGTCCATTCCCCTGGGCAGCATGATACACAATGTGGAGATGCAACCTGGGCGTGGAGGCCAGTTGTGCCGCAGCGCCGGGGCTTCGGCGGTGCTCAACGCACGGGAAGGTAAATGGGCTCAGGTGACTCTGCCCAGTGGCGAAGTTCGGCGGTTGCCCAGTGCCTGTCGGGCCACGATCGGCGAGATTGGAAACGCGGAACACGGAAGTATCGTTCTGGGTAAGGCCGGTCGCAAACGTTGGCTGGGCAGGCGTCCCCATGTGCGGGGCACCGCTATGAATCCCGTGGCGCATCCCATGGGCGGCGGTGAAGGGCGAAACTCGGGTGGGCGGCACCCGTGCAGTCCCACGGGAAAGCTGGCCAAGGGTGGCCGCACGCGGAAAAGAAAACGGTCTTCCTCCAAAGCCATTATTCGCCGGCGGAAGTCCAGACGATATGGCGCTTTGAAGGTCTAGTCCGTCCACCGATGTCGGTGGGACGGCGATGAAGTGTGTCGGTGCATCTGAGAGAGTGTTCGGTATGGGGCGATCGTTAAAGAAGGGGCCGTACGTCGATCTGAAGCTCCTGAAGAAACTGGATAAGCTTGCCGAGACCGGAAGCAAGCAGCCCATCAAGACGTGGGCGCGACGTTCGACGATCGCACCCGAATTCGTGGGGCACACGTTTTTGGTGCACAACGGCCGGGCGCATGTGAGTGTTTATGTGACAGAGGAAATGGTGGGGCACAAGCTGGGAGAATTTGCTCCGACGCGGACCTTTCGCGGGCACGGTTCCAAAGGGAAACGCTAACCCGTCCTGGTCCACGTTTTGACGGAAAGCTGCCTGCCGTGGGCGCGTTGCCGGTGGCACGCAACAGACAATGATCGGAAGAAAAGGGAACGGACGCGATGGCGGAAATTCGAGCAGTCCATCGATTTGCACGCATTTCGGCGACGAAGGTGCGGCCATTTGCCAGCCTGATCTGTGGAATGACCGCCGCGGAAGGCCTGGAAGCCTTGCGGTATCTGCCCAACCGGGGAGCGCGGATGCTGGAGAAAGTTCTGAAAAGTGCCGTGGCCAATGCCGAGGATCGTGGTGTTCGTAATGTGGAACGTTTGAGTATTTGTGAGGCGCGTGTGGATGGTGGCCCGATGACCAAACGCATTCAACCGCGGGCGCGGGGTATGGCCTACGTGATTCGACGCCGAGTGGCGCATATTCATGTCGCAATCAACGCGCCGGAACTGTGAGGAATCGCCTCGCGGCTCCTGTTTAAACGGAACAGAGGATTCTTATGGGACAGAAAGTCAGACCAACCGGATATCGGGTTGGAGTCGTCGAAGGCTGGCGCAGCCGCTGGTACGCGCCCAAGAAAGAATTCGGCGATCTGTTGATTGAGGACTATAAGATCCGAAACTTCGTCAAGTCGAAGTATCAGTTCGCGGAAATTCCCAAAATTGAAATTGAACGCACACGGGACGAAGTGGTGGTGCACCTGTCGACGGCGCGGCCCGGAGTCATCATCGGCCGCAAGGGACAGGAAGTGGATCGGTTGAAATCCGAACTGGAAGAACTGACCGGTCGACGCATGGATTTGAAGATCATCGAAATCAATAACCCGCTGCGGAGCGCCGTGCTGGTGGCGGAGAAAATTGCGCAACAACTGTCGCGCCGCGGCAGTTTTCGGCGAGCCATCAAACGCTCGCTGGATGAAGTGATGGAAGCGGGCGTTTACGGAGTCAAAGTGGAATTGTCCGGACGGTTGGGCGGGGCCGAAATGTCACGCAAAGAAAAAGCCAGCCGCGGATCCATTCCACTTTCCACACTGCAGCGTCACATCGATTATGGCTTTGCGGTTTCCAAGACCGGTCAAGGCATCATCGGAGTGAAAGTGTGGATCGATCTGGGTGAATATGCTGAAGAGGAGAGTGCTGATGGCGCTAATGCCAAGGCGGGTCAAATACCGCAAAAGGCAAAGAGGTCGCATAAAAGGTAATGCGACACGCGGCAATCGCGTGGCCTTCGGAGATTGGGGGCTGCAATCGATCGACCCGGGCCACGTCAGCGCCCAGACGATCGAAGCCTGCCGAATCGCCGCTACGCAATATGTGCGTGGTGAAGGCAAAGTGTATATACGGATTTTTCCGCAACGGTCTGTGACGGCCCGGCCGCTGGAAACGCGGATGGGAAAAGGAAAAGGCGAACCGGATCACTGGGTGGCTGTGGTCAAGCCCGGTACCGTCCTGTTCGAGTTATCGGGAGTGTCGCGGGAATCGGCACGCGAATGTCTCGCGCGCGTCGCTCATAAGCTTCCCGTGCGAGTGCGGATGGTTGGCAGGTTGCCGGGCACATAGGTCGTGTCTCGGTGCTCATGGAAACGCAGAGGATTCCGCGGAAGCGGGGCGTGGTGCAATGACAAAATCCAGCGAACTTCGCGAAATGAGCGATGATCAGTTGTCGCATGAATTGCGAGAGAGCCAGGAGAGCTTGTTTCGCTTGAGGTTTCAGGCGGCCAGTGAACGTCTGGATGCTCCAAGTAACCTGATGAAATTGCGTCGTACAATCGCTCGGATCAAAACGATCCAGGGCGAGCGTCTCGCCGCGGCGGAAGCGACCCAGGATTGAAGGCATTTCGATGAAGAAGAAGCTCACAGGGATTGTCACCAGTTCGAAAATGGACAAGGGCCTGCGTGTGGAGATTCCACGCCTGTTTCGGCATCCGATGTACGGCAAGATCGTGCGTGGCCGCACGGTGTGTCATGTTCACGACGAACAGAACGCCGCCAACGAAGGTGACCTGGTCGAAATCGTGGAATGTCGACCACGGTCCAAAATGAAACGCTGGGACCTCGTTCGTGTGGTGCAAAAAGGGGCCTGAAGCCTGCTGAGCTGTGTGGTGGCAGAAGAGGACTGGACAGAATCATGATTCAGATGCAGACCCTGCTGGACGTTGCGGACAACTCGGGAGCGAAAGTTGTCCGCTGCATCAAGGTTCTGGGGGGAACCAAAAGACGGTTCGCTGGACTCGGCGATGTCATCGTCGTCAGCGTACAGAAGGCCATTCCGGGCAGTCCGGTCAAGACCGGTACGGTCGTGCGGGGCGTCGTCGTGCGCTGCCGCAAAGAGACGCGCCGGGACGACGGTAGCTATGTCAAGTTCGATCGGAATGCCATCGTGCTGCTGGATACCGACAACAATCCGCGGGGCACGCGGATTTTTGGAGCGGTGGCCCGCGAACTCCGCGAACGGCGGTTTATGAAGATCATCAGCCTGGCCAGTGAGGTGGTGTGACGATGAAAATTCGACGCGGAGACCGAGTGCAGATCCTCAGCGGCAACGCCGCGGCCGACGGCAAGATCGCCCGCAAGGTGATTCAGATCCTGCACGGCAGTAACAAGTTGGTTGTGGAAGGTGTGAACACGGTGTATAAGCACGTCCGCCGAGGCCACCCCAAGAGCCCGCAAGGGGGCCGTTTGCACGTCGAAATGCCCATCGACGCCTCGAACGTCGCCTACCATTGTGAGGCCTGTGGGAATGCGGCCAAGCTGGGCCTGCGCTACACGGATGACGGTAGCAAGGAACGCTTCTGTCGAAAATGCAAGGCGGCGGCCGGTGCTGTCAGTGGTCCGCGTGCTCGGTACGCCAAGTCCTGAGAAGAAGTGATGCTATGGCAAGATTGATGGCCGAATATCGGGGACAGATTCGCGGCAGGCTGGCCGAACAACTCGGCCGGTCCAACCCGCACTCCATCCCGGAACTCAAGAAAATCGTTGTGAGCATGGGAGTCGGACAGGCGTCTCAGGAACGCAAGCGGCTGGAAGAGGCCGCCGCCCAACTGGCGCAACTCACCGGCCAGAAGGCGCAGATCACCCGCGCGCGAAAATCGATCGCGGGTTTCCATTTGCGGGAAGGGATGGAAGTCGGTTGCCGCGTCACGTTGCGCAGCAAGCGGATGTACGAGTTCTTTGACCGGCTCGTCTCGCTGGCACTGCCTCGTGTCCGTGACTTTCATGGCCTCAACCCCCAAGCCTTTGATGGACACGGCAATTACAGTCTCGGGTTGAACGAGCAACTGGTGTTTCCCGAAATCAATCCGGATAAAGCGCACTTCGTTCAAGGCATGAATATTACCATCGTCACCTCGGCGCGAACCGACAGCGATGGATTCGCGTTGCTCAAGGAAATGGGTGTGCCGTTCCGCGAGAAGAAATAGGTGATCGCCCCCCCGCGGGGCCAAGTCGTTTTTCAGAAGGTGCATGATACATGGCGAGTAAGGCGAAAATCGAAAAGGCCAATCGAGTGCCCAAGTTCAGTTCGCGGCAGGAACGCCGCTGCGCTTTGTGTGGGCGACCCAGGGCCGTGTATCGCAAGTTCAAGCTGTGTCGTATCTGTTTTCGCGATATGTGTCTTGATGGTTTGGTTCCCGGGGCCAGGAAAGCCAGTTGGTAGGCTGACCGCAGTATTCACACATGACAGGCGGGGTACCCGGCCATGATGACTGATCCAATTGCCGATATGCTGACCCGGATTCGCAATGCCATTCGGATCGAGCGACCGCAAGTGGAGATGCCCTGTTCCAAAGTGAAACTTGGCATCGCCGGAACATTGAAACGCGAAGGCTACATCTGGGACTTTTCGGAAGTTGAAAGCGCGCCGCAATCTGTGTTGCGGATCGAACTGAAATATGGTCCCAACGGCGAGCGTGTGATTCAGCAGATCAGCCGCGTCAGCAAGCCCGGCCAACGTGTGTACACGCGGGTGCAGGACATGCAGGAGGTGCTGCAAGGCATGGGTATCAACGTGCTGTCCACCAACCGCGGAATCTTGAGCAATCGCGAAGCGAAGGCTCACGGAGTCGGTGGCGAAGTTTTGTGCAGCGTGTGGTGATTCAATTTTGTGTTTGGTGAGGTGGCAAGTCCATGTCGCGGATTGGCAAACAGCCGGTGCCGGTGCCCAGCGGTGTCGATGTCGTAATCGCAGATGGAGCGATTTCAGTCAAAGGGCAGCATGGTCAACTGTCGTGGACCTATCATCCCGCCATGATCGTCGCGTTCGACGATGCAACGCAGGCGGTTAACGTGACACGCCCCGACGATCAACGGCAAAACCGCGCACTGCACGGGCTCACGCGGAGTTTGATCAATAATATGGTCGCAGGTGTCGTCAAACCCTTTGAGAAACGGCTGGAGATCATCGGAGTTGGCTACAATGCCACGTTCAATAACCCCAATCTGGTGTTACAGGTCGGGTTTGCCAATTCCGTGTCACTGACCGTTCCCAAGATCGTGGCATGTCAGCTGCCCGACAACACACACATCCTGCTGACCAGTCCCGATAAACAGGCGGTCGGACAGTTCGCAGCCGAAGTGCGGTCGGTCCGACCACCCGAACCCTACAAAGGTAAGGGCGTCCGATACCAGGGCGAACACGTGCGGCGCAAGGCCGGCAAGGCCTTTGGTGCGAAGTGACCCAGATGAATGCTCCGTGGAGAGAATCGCCCCGATCGATATTCTGATCTTGATGCGAGTACAAGTGGATTTTCCGGTATGAAGATTGCGAAACGAATTGCGAAACAAAAGGTCCGTCGCCGTTGGCGGGTGCGGAATGGCATTCGTCGTGGAGCGAAATCCCGGCCGCGGCTCAGCGTGTTTCGCTCTAACAAACATATGTATGCGCAATTGATCGATGATGAGTCCGGGCAAACCATCGCCGCTGCGTCCAGTCGGCAATCCGGAGTCTGTCCGGACGGGGTCTCGGGAGCAAACAAACAAGGGGCCCAGGCCGTCGGAACCGCCATCGCTGCGCGGGCCGTCGAACACGGTATCAAACAAGTGGTTTTTGACCGCGGCCTGTACCAGTTCCACGGGCGTGTGGCGGAGTTGGCCGCGGCGGCGCGCCAAGGCGGTCTCGAGTTCTGAACACGGTGGGGAGAGAGTAGTGGCAACCGAAGCAAGAGTGCAAAGTCCCGAAAAGGTCGTGCAGATTCGACGATGTGCCTGCGTGGTCAAGGGAGGCCGCAGGTTCAGTTTCACCGCCATGGTCGTGCTCGGTGACGGCAACGGGCGTGTCGGCTGGGGCTATGGCAAAGCCACCGAAGTTCCACTGGCCGTGGAGAAAGCTGTCAAAAACGCCGGTCAGAAAATGGAAAACGTCTGCATCGTTGATGCCACCGTTCCCCATCAGGTCGTTGGGCGATTTCGATCCTCGCGTGTGCTGCTGCTCCCGGCCCATCCGGGGACGGGGATCATCGCCGGGGAAGCCGTCCGAGCTGTGGTCGAATCCGCAGGTGTGACCGATATCCTGACCAAGAGCTTTGGCTCGAACAACGCGATGAATCTGGTCAAAGCGACCTTCGACGGGTTGCGGCAACTGCGAACACGCGAGAGCGTGGCGCGTTTGAGAGGAGTGGAAATCTGATGATTCTCAATGACGTGCATCAGGGAGTGGAAAAACGCAAGAAACGCAAGCGGATCGGTCGCGGTACCGGGTCCGGCCACGGAAAAACTGCGGGGCATGGACACAAGGGCTACTACAGCCGCGCCGGCTCGTCGCGCAGGCTCAGCTTCGAGGGCGGGCAGATGCCTTTCGCTCGGCGGGTGGCCAAACGTGGATTCAATAATAAGAAATTCGCCGACGTCGTCGTGGCCCTCAACGTGTCCGTTTTGCAGGAGGCGTTTGCAGCCGGAGACCAGGTGACCCCCAGTGAACTCGTGGCACGCGGGTTGGTCAAAGGGAAGTTTGATGCGATCAAGATTTTGGGCAACGGGCAACTCGATATCAAACTCGATGTGACCGCGCATCGGTTCTCCAAATCTGCGGAAGACAAAATTACGGCGGCCGGTGGGACGGCCAATCGCGTGTAGCACTGTTGTTGAGGATCGCGAATCGGGCCTCGAACCGTTTGGGCGCCCGACTGGCGAGCATGGGACGCATACATGTTTTCCAAGTTGATTGAAGTATTCAAGATTCCCGAGCTGAGGCGGAAGATTCTGCTGACGATCGGGCTGCTCGCCGTGTATCGCATGGGCTTTGCGATACCGTTGCCGCTGGTGGACCAGGCGCAGCTCCAGAAACGGGTCACGCAGCTGGAGTCGGAACAGGACGGGGTGGGCAAGGTCATGCAGATCGTGGCCCTGTTTTCAGCGTCCAAGCTGGGCAATTCCACCATTTTTGGCCTGGGAATCATGCCCTACATCTCGGCCTCCATCATCTTTCAACTGCTGGGGACCGTGTATCCGCCACTAGAACGATTGAAAAAAGAAGGGGAGGCCGGTCAGCGGAAGATCAATGAATATACGCGCTATGCGACCGTCGTCATCTGTCTCGGCCAAAGCTATGTCTGGATCCGGGCGATGCAGGGAGGCTTCGGTGCCGGCGGCGACTCGGGATTGATCCTGGCCAATTACAATACCTTCTTCCATCACCTGGTCGCCACCATCACCATGACGGCTGGTACGATTCTGTTGATGTGGATTGGTGAACAGATCGACGCCTACGGAATCGGCAACGGGATCAGCCTGTTGATCATGGCCGGCATCCTGGCGCGGATGCCCGGGGCCGCTCAGCAGCTGCTGAAGCCCGCGATTGAGAACGGAGTCGGCCTGGGAACCGACAGCGGGATCGACAAACTCCTGCTGCTGGTCATTCTATTCGTGGGCGTCATCGTCTGGGTCGTGGCCATCACTCAGGGCCAAAGACGGATCCCCATTCAGAGCGCCAAGCATGTGCGTGGACGCCGAGTGCTCGGTGGACAACGGCAGTCCTTGCCGTTGCGCGTCAATCAGGCCGGTGTCATGCCCATCATTTTTGCGTCCAGCTTGCTGATGTTTCCCATGTTTCTGTTCGGACAACTCCGGCAACTGTTTCCGCTGGACCGGTCTGCCGGCACGGCCTACAGAATATTCGCCGAGATCTTGAACACCGCCAACAACGCCTTTGCCCAGCAGGGGTTTGTGTGGAATCTGTTTTACATCGCGCTGATCTACTTCTTCTGCTATTTCTGGACGGCCATCACCTTTAATCCTAAGGAAATGGCTGATAATCTGAAGGATTACGGAAGCTTCATTCCCGGTTACCGCCCGGGGCCGCGGACCGCGGCGTATCTGGAACAAGTCATGGTCCGCATCACGTACGTGGGGGCTGCGTTCCTGGCCCTCGTGGCCGTGATCCCCAGCATCGTCGCTGACGCTCTGGAAATTGACCCCGTCGTGGCCAGCTTTTTCGGAGGGACTGGTTTGCTGATTGTGGTTTCCGTCGGCCTGGATCTGGTCAATAAGATCGACAGCCACCTGGTCATGCGGAACTACTCGGGATTGCTCGAAGGTGAAAAGTAATCAATTCGGTGATACCGCTGGGAATGCCCGGCAGCTCAATTGCGATTCAACAGGCGGAGACGCGTTGTGAAAGTTCGATCAAGCGTGAAGCGGATTTGCGAAAAGTGTAAAATTGTGCGTCGCAAAGGCAGAGTGTATGTCATTTGTGACAGCAATCCGCGACACAAACAACGTCAGGGTTAGCATTCATCTCATTACGGATCGTCCCGGAACTGGAGTTTGGAGTAGTCATCGATGCCGCGTATTCTCGGTGTGGACCTTCCCAATAATAAACCGACCTATATCTCCCTGACGTATCTGTACGGGATCGGTCAGGCCAGCGCAGTCGACATCTGCTACTCGCTGGCGATCGAACCGCGCAAACGCGCCAGTGAGCTGAGCGAGGACGAGGTGAGTCGGATCACCAACCACCTCGACAAAGAATATGCCGTGGAAGGACAGCTGCGCCGACAGGTGCAACAGGACATCGCGCGGTTGCGAGAAATTCAATGCTATCGCGGAATTCGACATCGGCGGGGGCTGCCCGTGCGAGGGCAGAAGACAAAAACCAATGCACGCACCCGGAAGGGCGCCAAGAAGACGGTTGCCGGGAAGAAGGGTGTCAAGGATATGCGGCACTGATGCCTCGCCGGTGACGGGGTTGTTTGAGGTGCTATCGTTGTGAATTCAAGAGAGGCTATCTGTGGCAAAAAGCAAACGACGTAGAGTCAGACGCAACGTGACCCGGGCGATTGCCTACATCAAGGCGACGTTCAACAACACGATCGTGACCATGACCGACTTGAATGGCGATGTCCTCTGTTGGGCCACCGCCGGAACGGTTGGTTTTAAAGGCAGTCGCAAGAGCACACCATTCGCCGCTCAACGCGCTGCGGAAACTGTTGCGGAACGCGCCGCAAAGTTTGGAGTCAAGGAAATCGAAGTCAGAGTGAAGGGACCGGGATCAGGTCGAGAAAGCGCGATCACAGGACTGCAGTCGGCAGGCCTGTCCGTGAAGGCCATCGAGGACATCACTCCGTTGCCACACAACGGATGTCGGCCACCGAAAAAACGACGCGTTTGATTCCAATCGTGGCACCAGCTTGTCGGTTCATTTTGCTGTGATTCGGTAGAAGAGGGAGAATTATGAGAATTCGTTGGCGCGGACTCGAACTTCCCAGTCGTTTGATTCCCGATCGTGAAATTCAAGAAGACAATTTTGGACGGTTTATCGCCGAACCGTTTGAACGCGGATTCGGTGCGACGATCGGGAACAGTATCCGACGCATCTTGTTGTCGAGCCTGGAAGGCTGTGCCGTGACCCGCGTGAAAATCGCCGGTGTCCAGCACGAGTTTTCCACGGTCCCCGGCGTCGTCGAAGACGTGACCGACATCTGCCTCAACTTCAAGTCTCTGGTACTCAAAAACTCCAGTTCGTCGGTCAAGACGCTGAGAATCGACCGTCATGAACGAGGCGTCGTGACCGGAGCCGATGTGA
>Ga0315336_1002143_pt1 | contig 31999 bp, 22 predicted proteins | sample ASW5metaG_FD_204512 | JGI IMG/M metagenome (GOLD analysis project Ga0315336, IMG submission 204512) | Ammonia-oxidizing marine archaeal communities from Monterey Bay, California, United States - ASW #5 | ecosystem: Environmental > Aquatic > Marine > Intertidal zone | place: USA: California...
GCAGTTGAGAATAAGCAAAGGCAAGAATGATGCGGAACTGCATGCTGCCTTCGCTACTCCGCCAAATAAGGCACCAATCTGTACTTTAACGAAACAGGGATGGATGGCGGGTTCGTCGATTTCGTACCGCCGCTGGTTCGCCAAAAGTAGGACTGCATTGGACTGGCGTAAACTGGTTCGCCTCGTCGCGGTTGCTGCCGGGCTATTGATCATCCAAGCGATGGCGCCTGCCGCTCTTGCGACGGGGGGGGAACAACTGCCTGAGTGGAATTCGGGCGATGTCCCCGAGCGGGGCGATCCCTGGGCGGTCACGATTTACGGCGGATTAGTCAGCAAGGAGCGCCTTAGTGTGCTTCTTCTTCAGCCGTGGAACGCCAGCGTCGAGACCGACACGCCGTGGCTCGGCGGCTCCATTTCCAGGCGCATCGGCGCGCTGGGGAAGGGGTTGACCTTCGAGCTCGAGGCGGGAACCGGATACCGGTTCAGTAACGAGGACGCGGGCGAGGTTTGGGGCGGGTTATTCGCCCGCTGGGACCGCTTTCCGTGGCAGGACAAGGTCTATACCACGATCGCGGTGAGCACGGGATTGAACTACGCGACCCGGGTCTCCGAGATCGAATGGTCGGAACACAATTCCAAGCTGCTGCACTTTTTGGCGCCGGAAATCACCATCGCCAACCCCGACAACAAGAATTTGGAGGGCGTATTGCGGCTGCACCACCGCTCCGGCGTCTACGGCCTCTTCAACGGTGTTAGAAGCGGCTCCAACATCGTGACGATCGGTGCGCGCAAACGCTTTTGACGGCTGCCGCTATCCACCCGTTACGCCTGTCTATTTGGACATCATCCCCTTGATGACGCCGACCAGGCCCCATCAAGATCGCACCGACGACAGCGCTGGCCGATAATTGGGCATCTCATTGCCCACAAATCGGCCAGTCCTGACCCGAAGCGGTCATTGATCAATAGGAGCGTAAAACGAAGGCGCACGGATGCCGCTGTCACCTTAGCTAAATGCTATGGCGACACGGCACCCTGCTAGCCATCAAAGGAAAGACAGAGTTACTTTAATTGTTAGGCGCGCACCTGCTCGATAACGGTGTCAGCAGCGCCGAGCTTCATCGGCTTATGCGTAACCTGCTTAGCGTGGTGCCCGTGGAGACAACCCCCCAGCGCAGCCGCGACGGCCATGATGGCAACCGCAGCAAAAAGACGCTTTAAATCCTGCATGATAGTTCCCCCAAATCTCATTTGATTAGCTTGCTCATTACATCGCTTGATCAATCTTAGGTGCACTGCACACGGGGGGCTACACAAACCGCAGCATGGGCACGGCTTTTCTCAACTTGTGTTGCGCCAATCCCACAGTTTGGCGATGTCCGCTTTTGGCTAAAAGCAGACGTTTGATAGTGGGCCGCATGAGGTCTGCTTTCGGGGGCGAAACGGACATAAATTAAACCTGCGTCGAGAGGCCGCTAATGACCCAAAGCGGACGTTCCAGCGCAATCCCAAAATTCGAACGGCAATTCGATAATCGACCCCTCTGTAGGACCAGGGGACAAGTGGAATTATGGTAACTACCTAACATGGAGCCGAAATTCAGCACTTCGAGGCACGCAAAGAAACGGCAGTTCGGTGCATCTGGACTGTTCCTCAACTTCATCGCCTCCGAACCAGACATCGCGCGCGCTGTCTTGGACCGGGCAGACTATTCGGTCTCCGTCACTCGACATAGAGCGGGGTGTGCACACGCGCCAGCCATTCTTCGATGGTGAAATAGTCGACCGATCCATCGTCGAGTAGACGTTTTTCAACCTGGCTTGAGAACACGAACTCGCCCAAAACTTCGAGCCCTCCGATTTGTTCGGTTAGATTGCCAGAGCGCGCCAAGCCGCGGTCACGCGGAATAAAATAAAGAATGAGGTCGCCATCGGCTTTGTCTTTCGACACGACAAGATTGGCCGTCAGTGCCCGCAAGCGGTTCCTGTTGAGGTGGGCCCAAGCCTCGATCCATTCCCAGGCCCGATTGAAGACATCTTCGCGCGATCCCCGCCAGAAGGCGCCCGCCAGCGGATACTCCTCGACGAGTCCGGAATCGCTGACGTTGGACGTAGAGCGGCGTGCCGCGATCTCAAGCGGAAACTCGGGAGCATCCTGCGGGCGCTTACAGAACTGAAAATGGAGATGACCCGGAATCGAAGCGCCGGAGTCCACGCCATTGAAATAACCAACATGCCCCGGCAATCGATTGGCGATCTCCAAGAAATCTCCCAGTATAAGGGGAGCATCGCTGTCCCCCTTTCCTCGAAATATCCAGTCCTGGGATCTGTGCTCCGCGCTCGCGACAACGACATGCATGGGCAGCAGGGGAAACGGGTTCATCCAAGCGATGTAGAGACTGCAGGGAAGGTCGATTTCATAACCTAACTGGGCGCCACGCTGCTGCCAACGGACGTTGTCGCGACATAGGAAACAGCCGTCGTTAGATGGAACGGTTCCCGCCGGCGCGTTTGTGCGGCCTGCCCCATTGAAGCGTAGTGCCCGTTTGGGGTTGTACTGGACTCGAAAGAATTTCAACGGATCGTCGGGATGTTGGAAATAGTAGCGTTCAACGCGCTCCAGGCCATCATTGATAAAGCCGGCTTCGCGTTGCTGACGCTGCAACTCGGAAAAGGCGGCGGAGAGGCCGCCGTCTGCGCCCTCGATCCGGCGCAGCAGACCGTTCAGTTCCGACCAGGCGTTTTCGTATCCACTCAGCATCATCTCTTGCTCATGCGGCCTGCTCGATCGATGGCTAGAGGCGCACCCCTCCAGCCAACTGTAAAACTGTTGTTCGTTACCTTTGGGAGACCGCGAACGGAAGATCGCGGCACGACGCGTTGCCGGATTGAAACTAACGCATTATATCGGTGAAAATTGCCGGCAAAAGACGGAATCAACGCGCGAAGCTGGCCCGGGTGAAAAAGCACCTGCGTCCCGGGGAAGGATTTTCATGCGAGGCGACGCGATCATAGTCGAATCCCACCATCGGGCGGCCGCCCGGGCCATCGTTCCGATGATCATGCCCGGAATCGCGGCGTCGAAGGAAAAATATACAATTACAGTTGCCGGGGAGTCGGGAAGCGGCAAATCGGAAACGGCGACGGCGATTGCGGAGGCGCTTGCCGAAAAGCAGATTGCCAGCGTGATACTTCAGCAGGACGACTATTTCGTCTATCCGCCCAAATCCAACGACCGGGCGAGGCGTGAGGACATCGGATGGGTCGGCCCGCAGGAGGTCAAGCTCGGTCTTCTCGATAACCATCTCAGGGCTTTTCTGAACGACGCCGAGAGCATCGAAAAACCACTGGTGATCTATGAGGACGATCGCATCTCCAGCGAGACGATGTCTCTGCGGGGCGCGGCCGTGGCGATCGCCGAGGGGACCTATACGACCCTGTTGGATAACGCCGACACCCGAATTTTCATCGACCGCAGTTACGAGGATACGCGGACCCATCGCGAGAAGCGCAGGCGTCACGCGTCCGAACTCGATCCCTTTCTCGACGATGTCCTGAAGATCGAGCACGGCATCATTTCAGCGCAAAAAGCGCGCGCCGATATCGTGATCGGCAAGGACTATAGCGTCGCGGAGGTCGAGCGATCCTAGAGGTCGAACTTCGCCAAGTACGCTTCGATCTGGAGGGAGCGCCGTGCACATCATTTTCCTGAACCCGCAGGGCAACTTCGATCCGACCGATTCGCATATGACGGAGCATCCGGATTTCGGGGGTCAGCTAATCTATGTAAAGGAACTTGCCCAGGCGATGGCGGAATTGGGCCACCGAACCGACATACTGACCCGCCAGATCCAGGACGCATCTTGGCCGGAATTCTCGAGCGAGCTCGACACTTATCCTGGCTACGAGGATCGGCTGCGCATCGTCCGTTTGCCGTGTGGCGGCCCCCTTTTTCTCGCCAAGGAACGCCTTTGGAATCACCTGGACGAATGGGTCCGGAACATCGTCGCCTTCTACGGCAGCGCCTTGCCCGACTTTGCCACGGCTCACTATGCCGACGGCGGCTACGCGGCCGCCCTTCTCGAACACCAAACGGGGATCGACTTCACCTTCACGGGGCACTCGCTTGGCGCACAGAAGTTCGACAAGCTGGGAACCAACGCCTCTAATTTTCAGGACATGGAACGACGCTACTGCTTTTCCCGGCGACTCGCCGCCGAGCGGCTGAGTATGAGCCGGGCCCATCGAATCATCGTTTCCACCGGTCAAGAGCGAAACGAGCAATACGCCCATCCGCTTTATAGGGGCGCCGTCGACGTCGAGGACGCCGACAGGTTCACGGTCATACCGCCCGGCGTGAACACGCGTATTTTCACCACCGACATCCCGCCCGAAGATTCCCTGGTGCACGGCATGCTGCACCAGCGTTTGGGCGAAGCCGCCGGACCTTTCGTGGTGGTCTCGAGCCGCCTGGATGAGAAGAAAAATATCTTAGGCGTGGTGCAGGCTTATGCTTCATCGCAGGCGCTCCAGCGCAATTGCGATCTCGTCATCTGCATTCGCGGCCTCGATGATCCATTTGCCGAGATCGACAGCTTGTCCGTGGCCGAGCAGAGGGTGTTGGGCCCGATACTGGCGGCCATCGAGTCGGCGGGGCTCCGGAATCGCGTGCACTTTTTGAACCTCCAGTCGCAACGGGAGCTCGCTGCCGCCTACCGCTACCTGGCCCAAGCGGGCTCGGTCTTCGCGCTGACCGCGTTCTATGAGCCCTTCGGCCTTGCGCCGATCGAGGCGGCGGCTTGTGGACTGGTGTGCGTGGCCACGCGCAACGGCGGACCGTCGGAAATCTTCGAGGACGGATCGGGCATCCTCGTCGACCCCTTCAACGAGGACGACATCGCAAATGGGCTTCTGGAGGCCCTGAAGCGCCAGAGCGAGCTGTCGCTGCGGGCCCGCGAACGGGTGCGCTCGAAATATACCTGGGCGAAGACCGCCGAGGCCTACCTCGAGGTCATCGGACGAGAGGGGCCAGGTGATGGCGGGCGCAGCGATCCGGTCCCCGTACCGGATGCGGTCGCGCTGATTGAGCGTTATCTGCGGGGAATCTAAGGGCCCGTCGATGCCTCTGCGGGAATTGGTGGCATATAATGCGAACCCTGTCCGAGCATATCGCGGTTGACGACCACCACGCCGCCTTCGGTGACATGGAAGCGTCTTTTGTCCGATTCGGCGTCTAGGCCGATCACCGTGTCTTCCGGGACCTGGCACTGATTATCCAGGATCACGTTCGTCAATTGCGAACCGGCTCCGATCTCGCAGCCGGGCAAGGCGAGCACGCCTTGAAGACGGCAGCCCTCGTGCACCCTTACATTGGAAAACAGAAGCGTGGTATCGAGGGTCGATTCCTGGATGAGGCAGCCTCCGCTTACCATCGAATTACTCGCTTGGCAGGTTTCTCCGTCGCCGATGAATTGGGCGGGTGGCAACTGCGGCTGATGGGTCATGATCGGCCACGATGGATCATAGATATCCAACGGCGGCTTGGGAGACAGGATCTCCACGTTCGCTTGAAAATAGGCGTCGAGCGTTCCGACATCTCGCCAATATGAGCCGCGCGTGGAGCGCGCATTGCTGAATTCGTAGGGGTGCAAAAGGTGGCCCTTGCTCAATGCATGCGGAATCACGTCCTTGCCGAAATCATGGCTCGATTTCGCGTCGGCCGCATCGCGCTGCAACTGGTCGCGCAAATAGTCGAGCGAAAAGACGTAGATCCCCATGCTGACCATCGCCATGTCCGGATTACCCCGCATCGGCTGGGGATCTTTGGGCTTCTCCGCGAAGGCGTTGATACGTCCCGACCCGTCGACCGTCAGGACGCCGAATTGATGGGCGGTCCCCCGCGGGACCGCGGTGCACGCTAATGTCAGGTCCGCCTCGGCGGCCACATGGGCGGCAACCATCTCGCCATAGTCCATGCTGTAGATGTGATCGCCCGCCAGGATCAGGACATATGTCGGATTGTAGCTTTCGATAATGTCGAGGGTCTGGAAGACGGCGTCGGCCGTGCCCTGGTACCAGGATTCCTCATCGAGCCATTGCTGGGCGGGGACTAGGTCGATGAACTCGCCAAGCTCGCTGTTGAACCGGTTCCAGCCCTGCAGGAGGTGCCTGATGAGGGAGTGGGACTTGTACTGAGTCAGCACGGCGATTTTGCGGATGCCCGAATTGAGGCAGTTCGACAGCGTGAAATCAATGATGCGGAACTTGCCGCCGAAAGGCACCGCCGGCTTTGTGCGCCATTCCGTCAGCACGCCGAGACGGCTGCCCCGACCGCCCGCTAGGATCAGAGCCAGCGTATCGTGGGTGAGGCGGCTGACAAAGCGTGTCGACGTCATTCTCGTTGCCCTTGGAACCTGAACCTCTTGGTTCAAGCCGTTCGCGCCACCATACCACACAAGCTACTTTTCTGGACCCTGCTTACATCTGTCCCATCCTGATTCTCTCGGTCCCGCCACGACAACGGCGGCGACCAGCCCTGATTACTGCATCCGGTGGTTGGCTCGTGACGGGGCTGGGCAATCCTGTGCTTTATGGGTCAGTCGTATCTTGGGATAGCGTAGTCCTTTCCGTTTCTGGCTAATGGCAGCAAAAATCGACCGAACATCTTAAATCGGGTCCAGATCGGGAGTTGGTTTTGGGTGTGACTGAGGGAGTTTAGAATGTCCACTCCTGGCTAGGAGCGGACCATGAGTGCCAGCCCTGATCAAGTCTGCTTTCGGGGGTAAAGCGGTCGTCATTGGCGACGCTACCTAGAGTCCGCTTCTGACCCAGAGCGGACATCATCCGGTTCCGCCCGGAGCCCCGTTGCCTGAAACCGGCCAACCGGCGATGCGGATTAACTCGGAAACAGGAACGTCACATTGAAACGGTAGCCGAGATCATCAGGATCAGGCGCGCCCGCCGGATTGTCCGCCCAATATCGCAGTCCAACTTCGAAGCTCACATTTTGCTTGCCGATAGTCGTCAGCTTCGACACGGTCGCGTTGATCGGAACGGACCAGTTTTCCGTGATCCAATCAAAGGTTGTCTCCGCTTCAAGCGCGAAGGTGACGGCGTTTTTTGTGGTGTTTGCAATGAAAGGCTGAATCAGCGTCAGGCTGACATCCTCACGATTTTGCTTTCCGGCCACATCCCAGACGTGGTTGGTGAGTGCGCCGTAGGTCCAGCCGCGTTTTACAAAAAGGCCAACCGCTGTGGGACCAAGGCCCCACTTCCCGGTTCCAAGCAACGGGTCCGAATTTCCCGCCGGCAGCAAAGCTACAGCCCCGACACCCCAGGTGAAATTGCCAAGCGACCCGACTGACGGTGACTTGCTGGGAGAAAGCCACAGGGACTCCGTGATATCTCCAAATCCGCTCTGATGGCCGGACGGGCCAAGCGGGCTGATGTCTTCCTGGTCCCAGACAACAGGAATGATCGTACGGGAAAGCAGGAGCCAGTCTTCGTTTAGCTCGATCGGAATAAGGGGTTGAATATTTGAGACAAGCCTGCGCCCGTCCCCCGTGCCGAAACCCTCATCATAGTTGGTTACAACCGGCACGCTGATCAGGTTCGCAATGGGATTTGCGAGTTCTCTTGCAAGGAGCGCGTCGCTGCTTTGCGCGCGTGCGTTGCCGGAAAAAACGCCCGAACAGAAAGCCGCTAAGACGACAGAAAGACCCAGAAAAACAGCGCGGCGCATTTCAAGCCCTCAATTTCTGAGTTGCTCTGTCGTCAGGGCTATCTCACCACCAAACATAAGTCTTGCTATTTTCGACTGCCCGCCATCACTGGGCAATATGTTGTTGTCTTGCCGCAACACAACGTGCGGAGCGAAATACCGGAATCCAGCCAAGAGGCCCGGAGCGGCAAAGACGAAACGTCCCCGGGTCGGGTTTGCTAATAGCTAGAAGCGTATCTGACGTCAGCACCCGCGAGACAGATTTGGGCGAATGAACAAGAGAGTGTTTCCGGCTCACCCCCTGCTTTTGACCCGATTGATCAGCCCGCGAAAGAACAGGTATGGCAGGATCGCCAGGATTGCCGCGACGGTGATTGCGGGCAGGATGGCAACCGATTTGTAGGAGACATACTGGAAGACGCAGTCAAATGCGACGGCAAGAATGAACACCTTTCCGATGCTTGCCCAACCATGCTTGATCAGCGCCTGACGTTCCTGTTGCGCAACATTGGTGATCCTCCAGAAATACGGCGGAGCACCATCCCTGGCATCCTTTGTCCCATCCAGATAGCCGAAGATCGCCGCAATACATGGCTGCAGGATCAGCCGCAGATTCAATGGACCGTCGAAACGGCCGAACAGCTGGAAGGTGGTGTCAGGTTCCATTCTGGTGCTCCGCTCCTGTATTCCTAGATTCAGCAGTCTTACTTCACCAGTTCGACTTCGCCGGGCCGCCAACTTCCATCAATAAACGGCTTTAGCGGGCCATACATGCGAAGGGCAATGAACCAGCTCTTGCCGGGGATCGTTTGCAGCCAATTGGACTCCTGACCCTTCGGTGCCTTGGGGCCGAAGTAAACGTCGTAGGAGCCATCGGCGTTCTGCTTGAAACCTTTGGTTTGACTGCCTACCGACGGGAAGGGCTGATCTGTCTGAAGCTGCGAGCGTGTCTGGGAATCATAAATGGTAATGGCCCAGAAATCGTTTACCGGCACGTCCTTCGGGAGGTTCAGCTTGTAGGTTTTTGAGCCGTTGAAAGCTTTCTTATTCACGTCGACATAGGCAATGCCGTATTGCGAACCCTGACCCACCCTGGGCTTGGCCATTGCCGGCGTCACCCCCGTGTAAGGGTAATGGAACATGGCGCGGGCATCGGAATCCATCGCGCCGTTGTCCGTGAAGAACACGTTTCTGTCCGCATATGCCATCACCCACGCGCTTTTCTTGTCCGGATAGAGCAACGCACCATCTACGCGGGGATACCAGACGATCGCACGCGCCGTAGCGTTGGCAATGGCGACCGCATCGGTCAGGATCTTTTTCATGCGCGCATCGGGCTTGAACGGCTTACCCTTCTCGATCCCGATGGAGGCAAACAGGCCACGCAGTTCAGGATCGAGCATCTCATCACTCTCATAGTCGATGATATGAGCCAGATGTTCATAGAAGGTGACATCGTTGGCGTGGATCGTGTTGAAGGATTTTCCCGACCCGCTGATGAACTCCATCTTCGGCGGGTTGTCCTTTTTTGCGAGCGGGTAGACTTTCAGATTGTCCGTGACATTCTTGGCGGCAACGTCGACGCCCTTGGCTATGTTGCCGCGCATGAAGATCCAGACCCTGTAGGTTCTCGGCTTCACGATAAAATACCCATCGGGCACATCGCCCTTGTAGCCGGGAGGCAGTACCAGATACTTGCCGCCTTTACCCTTGTCCGGGCCGGCCTTGCCGACATCCTCGACGTAGCGGAACCAAGCGTCATTAATGGCCCCGAGCATTCCAGGTGGCGCTTCTACAACGGTCGGGCCTTCGGCCTTTAGATCAAGCGTGGGAAGGACATACAGGGTCGATGTGTTGCCGGTCAGATACAGCGGCTTTGAATCCATCAGCTTGTCCATAATCACAACCTGATTGGACTTGACAGCGCCGATAGATTTCGGGCCGTCCATCAGTGCGCCGACCGAAGCGGCCGGCATGCCCTTTAGGAAGGCGTCCACGCCGCGCATTCGGTCCAGATTGTCGTATGCTTTCTGTGCCGTCTCGGCGGTGGGGGCGCCATCGAGAAACTTCAGCGTGCCGATTGATGTTTCCACCGTGTCGGGGGTCTGTATAGACTTCAGTTCCTTGTCACTGACCTGTGCCTGTGCAGGCAAGACAAGCAGCGACGCGAAGATGGCGCCTTGCGACAATACCGCCGCCGCCAATATTTTCATAAGCCCTCTGCTCATTTTACTCTTCCCTTCCTGAATTCAACTCGTGTCCATGGACATTAATCGGAATAAATGCCTCGAACCCTGATCTCGATCAAGGCGTTAGTCAGTGCGTAGTATTGATCAGCCGGTGTCTAATCTGGTGGCTGGCACAATGTCCGCTTATGGCTAAAAGCGGACGTTGAGTGCCGGTCTCCAGCACGTCTGCTTTCGGGGGTGAAGCGGACTCCCATTGGGGCAGCAAACTACGTCCGCTAATGACCCAAAGCGGACATAACTAGCGGCTCTTTAGGCTGAGGTTCACTCAGCCCCTTGATTGAGATCAACGCCGCGCTAGCGCGTTTCGCTAGCCTTACAGAGCGTTATTGGGGGCGCCGCCGAGGAAAGCTGTGGGCGCAATAATCAAGGAGTTGCGACAGCTCCTTAAAACGCGCCGCTAGTGAGATGCATTTGGAGCGGCTGAAATACTGGTCCTTTTATAACCGCGAGCAGGAAGCCGGCGCACGGGCGCTGGTTCTTGCGGCCCTTATCGAACCCACCAGATGGTTTGCTGCGCTGGTTCTCGCCGGCGCGCTGCTCATGATCGCTGCCTGGTCGTCACCGGCCCTGGCCGACGACGACTATTACTGCCGGCGCGTGGGGCCGATAATGAAGCTGGAAAGACAAGCTCAAACATGGCGGACCGAGGTCGAAACTCAGAATAAAACGATCGCCGACATGGAGAGAATATTGGAAGCCTCCGCTAAATCCGGCGGAAAACCTCCCGATATCAAGCGGCTGAACGCAATGGGGCAAGCCGGTAGCGGCGTGGTCGGCGTCGGCAAGACGAAACCGGTCGAGGTACAAAAATTAATCAAGGAATACGAGTCGCTTATTTCGGGAGACAAGACCGTCGATGATCATTTGGGCGATGTCGGACTGCAGAAGAGTGTCCTATTGCGCGAGCGAAAGCGGGAGGTCGCAAGAAGGAAGAAGGAACTCAACTACCCTGCCGATAAGTTGCTGCCCAATAGCGAAATGCGCGGCATCAGAAAAATGGCGTTGGGGCGCGCGGTCTTTGTGACCGAGATCAAGCGCTCCAGGGAGATCCGGAAAGAGTTTCAAGGACGATTTGCCGAAATCAATAAAAAGCGAATGGCCCAGCTGGGAAAGCTGGGAATGTTGGAGCGCGAAAAATACCGATACAAGGAATGCAGCGAAGGCGGCACGGCTGTTGGTGGAAGCGGTAAAGGCAGGGGTAGCAGCGCCGGCGCTGATGGCGGTCAAGGCGGCAGCGCCGCCGCCGGCAACGGCAATGGCAATGGCAACGGGAATGGCCACGGCAGTGGCGGTGGACCCAAGTCGGCCGGCGCCAAGCCCGACACCAAGGATGCAGACAGAGCCAAAGCTTTTGACGCGAAGCTCGCCGAGCTGGAGGCCCTGTTCGACGCGTGGGAGGCTCGTATCAGTACGATCGCGACGACCGCCAGTGGCCTTAAAGGCTGCGATGGCATCGGCAGCGCCGGTACGCTGGGAAACGATATCTCGTATATCGAGCGGCGCTTGGGCGCGGCGCGTTCGGCGCTAGAAGCCGAAGAGCAACGCAACAAGGCGCTCGCCGGCGAGTTGAGCAATCTCAGCAAAAGTGCGGCGCGGGTCGGCGCGAAGGTGGCCGGGGCGTCGGCCGAGGCGTGCCGACACGCAAGCAGTGCCAGCCTCAATGCATCGGCCAGCGCCGGCGAGGCCACGCGCGCCAGCAATTTGAAGCGTCTGCTCGATCAATTGGCCTTTCAGGCCTCGGCGAAGGCTAATTCGTTGGCGTCCGGCGGCCCCGCCGCCGCTACGCTTGCGGAACTTGCACAGCTCGAGGCCGAGGCCAAACGCGTCGGCGCCACCTGCCAGGCGGCAAAAGCTTTTGGGGAAAGATCAACCAAGCCATGGCGAGACCTTCAGCTGCTCATCAATGACGCCTATGTCGATCATTACGCGAAAATCCTAAACACGCTGAGCGAAGTGCGTTCTCTTCAACAGGCGACAATCGAGCCCGCGGTGGTGGCTTTTGACGCCCGCAAGGCGTTCAACGCCAAGCGGAGAAATGAAATTACCCGGCCGATCAAACGCTGTCTCGGTCAAGCCAAGGAAATCACCGAGCTTTGTCAAACAAAGGGAGCGGGGACGGATACGCTGGCTGAAAGCGCCCAGTTGAAGCAGCGGGCGCAAGCGGCGATCGCCGAGCGCCAGGCCTTGGCGAGCCGGGCCCGTAAAATTGCCAGCGATCTCGCTGCAAAGGCCAAGACGGCCCAAGCCGAGGCGAAGCGGGCGCGCGACTGCGTGCGGACGGCTGAGGCGAAGGAGGCCGCCAAGACCAAAACATCGGGCACCGGTGGCGGTGGCGGTATCGGTGGCGGCAAAGGGAATGGGAGCGGTAGTGGCAGCGGCGGTGATGACGGCAGCGCTGGCAAGAAGACGGTGAGCGCCGTTTGCGCCGACCTGCAACAGAAATACGATGGGGCATTCAACACGGCCCAAGGCCAATACGCCGCGGGAGACTTCAAGGGCAGCATCAAGACCCTCGAGGGCGCCAAGGCCACGGTCGCGCGCCTCAATGGAACCCCTCCATGCATTGCCGACACCAGCCGGCTCGACAAAGGCATCGCCAAAGCGGCAAAGATGGATGACGCCTTCGGCAAGATCGATGCCGCCATCGGTGCTTGCGATGCCGCCAAGATGGCAAGCTACAGCAAGCAGATGAGCAAGCTCTCCAACCCGCACCCTCTGATGGCGGGCAAGATCGCCAAGCTGGACCGCGTCCAACAGGCCGTCGCCAAACCGAGCGCGGCTTACGCGCAGGCGCAGTCGCTTTATGCTGGCGGAAACCTGGGGCCGGCCAAGACCAAGCTGATAGAGGCAAAGACGGCAGTGGCGGCCCTTAACGGCAATCCGGCGTGCACGGACCTGGTCAACAAGATCAACCGCGGCATCAACCGGATCGACCGCCTCATCAGCGCGTTCGGCGCCGCCGACGCGGCCATCAAATCTTGCAACATCTCTCGGATGGAGGCCTGGCGCTTGAAGTTCGTGAACAACCCTTCCCATCCCCTCATCCGCCAAAAGATCCAGGAAATAGAGCAGAAGAGGGGGAGCTGCCAGAAGGTCGCGGCCAACACCAATTGCCAGGATAAATACGGCAGCGGCTATAGCGTGAGCAAGCCCCTGGCCGACGGCAGCTATTACTGCATCCCCGATAAGGCGACGGCAAACGCCTGGTGCGCACAGAACAACCAGGGGTCGGGCTGGTATGCCCGCAACATCAGAGCCAGGGGAGGGTTTGATTGCCGTCAGAACAAGGTCGGGCGCAACGCCAGGTGCAGCCAGAAATATGGCGCGGGCTGGTATGCCGGTGAGGCTCGAAGCGACGGTACTTTCAATTGCCGTCCCGGCAAGTCGGCCCGCAACGCCAATTGCCGCCAATATGGTCGCGGCTGGTATGCCGGCAAGATGCGGCGCGACGGTACGTATGATTGCTACGGGCCCAGAACGTCGGGCGGGACCAGAGGCGGCGGCAGATCGACGAGCGGCAGTTCCGGAGGCGGACAGTCCGACTGTCCGGGGTGCGATGAGGCTGTTGGCGTCATCCAGGATGTTCTGAGGAGCGATGCCTTCCCGAATAGGTAATCTCCTGACCTACCTGCCAATGGCCCGAATTTTGTTCGTGGTATCGGGGCATTTTCCAGGGCATTGGCAGGTGAACTGGTCTCCTGCTGTTAATGGCGCCGACTTGAGAGGATATTAAGGAATTGGGCAGCCTCGCAATGTCCGCTTATTCCGCGTTACTAATCGGGCACTGCTGTCATGCTCTGCCTATGCGGAAACCGCTTGTGCTGACCGAAAGGTCGTTTATCGCGCTCCTTAGCGCGGGAGAAGCCGCTTAACAGAGGACACCGCCGAGATGGCCAAATTTTGCCCCGACTGCGGATCGAGCGTTAAGGTGCGGGCCCGGTTCTGCGAGGATTGCGGAACCGCCCTGACCGGCCGGGCCAAAGCGGCCAAGCCGAAATCGCACGCCGGCGCCGGGACCAAGTCAAAGGCAGCGGCCAAGCCAAGGTCGAGCGCCAGCGCCGCCTCCAAGGCTACCGCGTCGGCCAAGTCGCAGGCCAAAACCGTTCTGCAAACCTATCGCTCACCGATCCTCATTTGGCTGGGCGGCGGCTTGGGCGTGCTCGCATTGGCCGCACTAGCCGTCTTCCTCCTACTGCCCGGCCGCGATGGCGGCGAGGATCAAGGCCAGCCTGCCGCCGAGCGGACCGCTGGAACTCCGGAAGCCAGCGAGGAACAAGCGGCCTCGGGCGAGTCGGCGATCCATTCTTGTGATCGGCTAGCTGCCAATCCCCAGGATCCGCAAAAAGTCACGGAAGGCGTCGCTTTCGAGGCGATCGCCGCTCAACCGGCGATCCAGGCGTGCAGGCAAGCCATCGCGGCCTATCCTCAAGAGTGGCGGTTCGCCAATCAGCTTGGCCGCGCGCTCTGGAAGAAGGGTGCCACTAGTGAGGCCGCGAAATGGTTTCGCAAGGCCGCCGATCAGGGGCATGCTGACGCGCAATTCTATCTGGGGATTTTACACGAAGAGGGGCGCGGCGTTGAGCAGAATTCCGCGGAGGCCGCAACGTGGTTCCGCAAGGCCGCCGATCAGGGGAATGCCGGTGCGCAGACCAATTTGGGCTTTATGTACGCAAATGGCCGCGGCGTTGAGAAGAATTATTCAGAGGCAGCAAAATGGACGCGAAAGGCCGTCGATCAAGGCGAACCCAACGCGCAGTCCAATTTGGGCTTTATGTACGAAAAAGGCCTCGGGGTTGAGGAGAATATGACGGAGGCTAGCAAATGGTGGCTCAAGGCCAAAGATCAGGGATATTCCGGTGCGTATGCCGGTTTGGGCTTTGTGTACGAAAAAGGCCTCGGGGTTGAGAACAATTTCGTGGCGGCCGCGAAATGGTACCGCAAGGCCGCCGATCAGGGGAATGCCGAGGCGATGTCTATACTGGGCCGTCGTTACCACGAAGGATTGGGCGTAGAACGCGACGAGAAAGCCGCGGCAGATTGGGTCTATAGGGCTCTGAGAGCTGGCAATATCGAAGCTGCGGAGCAACTCAAAACATATGGTTGGAATGCGTCGTTCACCCGGACTTTGCAGCGGTTGATGAAGCAGGACGATGCTTACGATGGTCCGATTGATGGAAGGTTCGGTCCTGGTATGAAGCAAGCGGTCAGATCGCTCGCTCAAAGCAGCAAAAGCGCGACGGCGGGTACCGGGTCCGCTTCGACGGCATCGACGGAACCCGAGCTGGATTTCGGCGACCTCGGCGATATGGGGTCCTTAGACTGAGCGCTGGCGATGTCCGCTTATGGCTATTAGCGGACATTCCAGCCTGTGTGGCTTTATGTCCGCTTTCGGGGGTGAAGCGGACGTCGATACCGCTTGATACCAGCAATTAGGGGTGCTGTAGCTGTACGATGCTGGCAAGAAAAACACCTGTTTTGTGGCCTTTTTTCACACTGCTGAACGATCGCCCACATCGCCGACAACTAAGGCGAACATTTCAGGCGAACACGAACATTGGCGAACAAGTTCGCGGGTGTTCGGGGCGAACGAACACGAACACACCCCTATAGGGGTGTTCGTGTGTTCGCCACCCTGTTCGCCTAGTGGACTAGCCAATAATATCCTTGCCATGTGCCCACCATCTTTCTCGCAATCAGCCCCTCATATCCGCGTTTGAAGGCTTTTTGTTTTGCTCGCTCTTCGCCGGTCGAAATGCCGCGATCATAGGCATAGGTTCGCCATTGGCTTTCGGTGACAGCTTTGACACCGTTCGGTGCGTAGTTCGACGGTGGCGGCGCCTCTCCCAACATGTCGATGGCTTCTGAAAGCGCGGCTAGGGCAGTGCGCTCGGCGTTGGTCATGCGCACCTTTGAGCTGTTGGTATCCGAGGCGACAGCGTCCACTTCGATGAGCACGCAGGAGGTGATCTCTTCGTCCTCATCGTCGGTTCCGACGACAACTTGTTCGAGCCCGCTCGTGGTCGCATCGCCCACCTCGCCGTCTTTGTATTTCTGAACCAGCGAACAGACGTTATCGAGAGCATCGCGGTAGATTTTGATCAACCCTTCCGAATTGGACGCTAGCGCCGTGCCGCCGCGTGGATGGCTGTCGTCATAGCCGGAGTGATGCACCACGATCACGAGGCAGTCGAAGGTTGCGCGAATGGCATCTGCGGCCGCGAAGTACCGACCCATATCCGCATTGCTGTTTTCGTCACCGGACATGGAGCGGGCCAACGTATCGAGCACCACCACGTTAGGTTTGACGTGCTGCGCCTTCATATCGTCGATGAGCTGGCCCAAGTCCTGTATCAGGTCTATGGAGAGCGGCATGAGGTAGAAAGGAACGTCTTCGACATCTTCGCTCACGCGGTGCTGCCGGAATGCCTCAATGCGCTTTGCGAACCCGGCCTGACCCTCAAACGCGCAGTAGACGACGGCGCCTTGCTTCACCAGCCGCCCACGATATTCCCAGCCAAGTGCGATGTGCATCACGAGATCGAGCGCCCAAAAACTTTTGCCGCAAGAGTAAGGTCCCCAAACGGCCACGACGCCGGTGCGGGGCAATATGCCCTTCACCGCATAATCGGTCGCGGTAGGTAAGCTAATTTGATCGAAAGAGATCAGCCGAAAACGCAGCGGCTCTGGCTCGTGGGTTTGCGTTTCCTCAGCCAATTCCACCGTGTCATCTGTAGCTGGCCCGTTCTGCAACCATGGGAAAGGTTCGCCGGCGCCGCTTCCCGCAGTGTCCGTCATGGCGCTAATTGCTGAAGGTACGCGTTCCAATCCTTCGCGCCGACGGGCAACCTGGTGCGGACTTTTTTCCCTTGTTTCGTATAAGCATCGACTGCGGCAGCGGCGTATTTCCGGCCGGCCTCGTCGCTGTCGGCAAACACGTGCACCGAGTGAACGATCTCAGGCAGCGTCAGCGCATGCAGCCGGGCGCCGCCAACCGCGGACCAGCACGGCATGCCGGTGAGCTGCATCGCGGAAAGCGCGTCTTCGGTGCTCTCGGCAATAGCTAAGGAGCTGTCGCAGGCGGCAAGGCGAACAGCGCCCGTGCCCATCGCGCCATAGGTGAGGCGTGGATTGGTTCGGTCGGCCTTTCTGCCATCGCCATCAAGAAATGTAACTTGGACGGCAACGATCTTTTGATCCGGTGGCCGGCGTATCGCTGCCACCATGGCATAGGGATCGGCCAGAAACCGTATCGAGGGCGGGATGTCCAAAATAATGGCGCGCGATTGAAGATAGGCTTCTACCGGTGTGCCTTGCGGCGCCAGCGTCTCTTGCCAGATCGAGAGCGCGCGCTCGTCTGGTTCAGGCTCAGCACGTGGCCTATCTGAACGCTGTATTTGAAGTCTACGAGCGCCGGTAGCGCCATTTAGCAATCCACGGCGCGTCAATTCGCTTGCAATGTCCTGCGAGCTGCATCCAGCGTGGCATTTGAGAAGTGGCGCCCGCTGACCGTTCCGAACCGTCATTGAGGCGTGCCGATCTTGATGGACAACGCAGTTGCACAGTCCGTAGCCGTCAGGGCCGCCGCGCCACTTACCTCGCAGCTGGTGCGTTAAGCTCTCGGCACTTTTGTTGGGTGTGAGCATGGCTTCGCCTTCGTTAGCCGGCGGAAGAATGGATGGGACTTTACGTCCCATCCACCATGTGAGCTGCCGTCTAAAACGGGATCGGGTCAGAGGGAGGCTCGTCAATTTTGGGTGCAGAAGCTGCCCCCGAACGTGGCGGCTCTTTTACGCGGATCGCGTCCACAAGCTTTCCTTGAAAATCGACTTTGGCGGGATAGAGCACGATTTCATTGCCCGGCCAGACGTCGTAGTTATCACCGCAGAAACGGCCAATGCTGTTGGCGTTGGTTTTGTTTAGAGCGAACTTCTTCTCTGTACCGCGAAACTGAAGAACGACTTTTGGTCGTTCATTTTCGAACTTACGCTCGTCCGCGCTGTCGATCGTAAGCTTCACGTCTTGACCATTTAGGTCTGTGCATTTGAGATATTCGCCTGAATACATCTTAGATATGCTCGGCATGGGATTTGTCTCCTTGTCATACAGTTTCGTTTATTCATCGGTTCTTCCGGGATCGGACGTTGAGCGCCGCAAGTTGGCAGCGATGAAAGCTTCCAAGTCAGAGCGCCTATACACGCAGCGCCGTCCCAACTTGGCGTAGGCAGGTCCTTCGCCAGAAAGGCGCAACTTTGAAAGTGTGCTGGCTGCGAGCCCAAGGTGCCGCGCTGCGGCCTTGGTGTCTAAAACCAATGGAGGTGTGGTCGGATGCATAATTGCCTCACTATCTTTTCACCGGTCAACGCCGGCACGTAAGGCATTTCTATTGAATTCTTAGGACTGACGGACGTGGCCAAATCAGAAATTAATCACGGCTAATTTGACCCTGCAGCATTGGTGGCATTTCTTCTTATGCGCTTGATGCGCTGACCAATGGCCTCGCGTGTGAGGGGCGATCCATCACCTCGTTTGATGCCAAGTTTATTCAGGACAACCTCGATGAAGCGGGGCAGCGGCCCATCTACTTCATCTGTTTCGAAAGCGCGGGAAAATGTCGGCTGTCGTTCGAACAGAGGTATCCATATGTCTTCGATAAGTTCCTTGATTAGGCTGTTCAATGCTTGATCGCCCTGATGTCTTTTGGGCCGTCGAAATCCAATTTCATCAGCTAAATTCTTCGAAACTGTCGCTGCCCGAGCATGAAGTCGATAGACCGCTTCAACGTCATCGTGGACACATACTTCGCTAGAATGCCGAAGTTCATTCATCATTGCGTAGGGGATACGCTCTATTGCCTTGTGGTCGAAACTTTCGGGCGGCGGCCCATCAAATAGGGCTTCCAAAAGCCGGTCAGCAGCCCGACGAATTTGCTCAAATTTCTTATTCAACATCACTGGCGTGGGACGAGATTGATCAGGTTTGTCCCACGCAAAATAAAATTGCGCTTGCGTATTCAGCCTGTCTTCGAGCGCTTGCCTCTTAGAAATTAATTTTGCCGTTCCCTGACCCGTCTGCAGGTCGATCACCTCAACTTCACCTTCGAGCGGAAGACCGACAGCGGCGAGGATTGTCTCGATATCGGCGTCGTCAAAATGTTGTTTGTCGAGATCGAAGCCAGGCGGATCGAAAGCTTTCACTGATCTCTGTGTCACTGACCCACCCCACATTGGTTGCGGCTGCCAAACGCATGCTTGAACAGCTACGCTCAGCTCAATCTATCTGAATTGTACGGAATTTTATGGCCTGGCTAAGACCGCCAAGGCATCAGGGGATGTCTGCTTATGGGTCGAACGCGGACGGGCTTGCGGCTGGTGAATTACGTCCGCTCATAGTCAAAAGTGGACGCCCCGAAGGAACGCCCGCCACGTTTGCTCAAGCCTTGATCCAAGGCTTATTCTGTCGCTCCCAAGAAGAGCGTCGCACCCATTCCAACTGTCCAGAGATGACCGTCGATCTCGTATGGATTGGTCTGCGAGCCTAGCGTGATCGCGTTGGCCGCGCCGCCAACCTGCGGACCAGCTATATTACCGACTTGCGCCGTCGGACCCAGGCCGCCCGCGTTCAGGCTGTTAGAGATCGTGTTCTCTTCATAGAAGATGACCTGACCACCCAGATTGAGCTTCCAGAGGCCCATCGCCGAGGGAACCTTGAGCTCGACGCCGCCCGTGACCCAATGCCGGTCGGAACTCGGGAAGATCAGGTTCTGGGTCTTGTTCGGCATGAACTGCTCGTCGAAGGAATAACCAGCCAAGAGCGACAGCGAGTTGTTCAGGTCGTACTTGGAGCCGAAGCTGTATTGCATCGTGTCCTGCGCACCCGCTGTTACGACAATCTGGTTGATGCCACATGCGCCAGGACCCACGACCGCTGCCAATTGACACAGCAGTCCCTGGAGACCGGCACCGCCGCCAGGAGAGCCCGTCGCGCCGGCGAGGGGACCACCCATATTATTCGGACCATTCTGCGACTGGGTCAGGTTGATGATGAGATCCGAACCGAAGCCCGCGGCGTCGGACCAGTTGGTCCACATCGCGTCGAACGACAGTTCCCAATTCTCCATCGCCTGCCAGGTAAGACCAAGCTTCAAGTGCCGCGGCAGCTCAATGGTGGTGCGGAAGCGTTCGAGGCCACAACTGTCTGGCGTTCCAGCGGGTCCGAGATTTTGACAAACCAAGGGCGTTAATGCACCGGCACCAAGGATCGCTGCGATATTTTGGAAATCCGTATACAGGCGAACATCGCCCTCGAACTCGTTCGCCGTCTCGGCGCGATAGGTCGCACCAAACTTTAGGTTCGGTAGCACTTGATACTGCATGCCAAGCGTGAAGGTGACGGCAGTCGGGTCGGTCGAGAACTCCCACGGCGCGACAGGCAACGGCATGTCGTCGTCGGTCTGTGCCAGTAGCGTGCCATCGATATTGGCGCCCGCCAAATTGGTGAACTTGATGGTTTCCTTGAGGTGCTTGGCGAGGCCGATATTGACGCCAACGCCGATATTGAACCTCTCGTTCAACTTCACAGCGATCGTCGGCACGGCTTCGAGGTAGAGCAACTCGATGTTCGACGAGTGGTCGTTGGTGACCGTGTTGCCGAAGTTCTGGTCGTTAAAGTCTGCCGCGAGCGCGTACGGTGCGCCGATACCGATACCCATCACGATCGAACCAGGCATGACCGGCAGATAAGCGCCGAGTGCAGGAGCGGTGGCCAAAGCCTCGCCCGCCCACGTGTCCTTGACGCCGCCACCGGCACCGTCATTGATTTCCAGGTTTGTCGTGTCGATCAACTTGACGGCCAAACCAATCACCGGCGTGGTGAAGTTCGCGGCGCCAGCCGGGTTGGTATAGAACGCGTCGAAATCATCTGCCGTGGCGGTGACAGCACCGGCCAAGCTCGATGTCTTCTGGCCCAGACCCAGGGTCTGGATGTAATCTGCTGAAGCCGCGCTTGCCGTAAGGGCAAGAGCCGATACTCCCAGCAAAAGCGATTTGAGATTGTTGGAACACAACTGTTCGAACTGCATGACTTAAACCCCCAAGTGAAGAACTCTTACAGGGGCGATTAAAGGCTTGCAGTTAGGCGGGATTGTGCGGGATTAACTGTGGTATTCCGACGCAGTGCTGACGCGTCCGCTTTGGGTTAGGAGCTGCAGTAATGCCGCTGCGGCTGCGACGACCGCTCTATCCTCCAAAGCAGACATTCGCCGATTTGTTCCGCTAATTACATTTGGCAGGCTTCAACGGGACAACTGGATCGGGTTTCTGCCCAGCTAGCATTGCTGCGGCAATACGTTCCCCAACGGCATCGCTCGCTGCCTTGAGCGGGTCAGCGCTCAAATGTGCATAGCGTTGCGTCGTTTGAGGCTGGGAGTGACCCAGCAAGGCTCCAATTAAGGGCAGCGACATTCCGCCACCAGCTGCGATGCTGGCGAAGCTGTGGCGCAGGTCGTGAATGCGCACATCATCGAGCCCAGCAATCTTGCGAATGCGTCGCCAAGGCTTTTGCAAGTTGACCAGATGGTTGCCCGCTTTATCGCCGCAAATCACGAATGGATTGCCTTCGAGCCTTGGTACTGATGCAAGCACTTCCAGCGCTGGTGCGTTGAGATAGATGCTCTTGCTACCCGTCTTGCTGTCCGGAAGCCGCAGCTGCTGATGCTCGAAGTCAACATGGGACCATTTCAGCGTAAGCACTTCGCTCAGACGTGCGCCGGTAAGCGACAGAAGGCGGATAGCAGCAATTACCCATGCTGATGCGGTTTGGTCCCTTTCCGCCGCTCTGAGCGCTCCTCCGAGCCGTGCAAGCTCTTGCTCACTCAGGAACCGTTCTCGCTTACGCTCCTTATATTTCTCAACGTGGCGGCAAGGGTTCGAGCCATCAGGCCTCAGTCCGTGCTTTTCGCACCAGTTGAAGAATTTGGAGAGCAAAGAAATTGAGCGGTTCGCCTGATAGGACTTGTGTTTGAGACCATGGTGGAAGCGCGCCACGTCAGAGCGGTTCACATCGCCCAAACGTCGGTGGCGGAACGCAGGCAAAACATAAAGCCGGGCCAGCCGACGATATTCACCCGCCGTGCTCTCTTTTAGTTTGGTGTCGGCGTGTTCGCTCAAGAACTGCTCGAACACCTCGCCAAGTGTGCCTTCGGCTTTGGCCCTGTCGCGCGCATCAGCCGGGTCACGGCCTGCGGCGACTTCGCCCAGCAAGCGTTTGGCCTCACCGCGCGCCTTATCTGGTGTGAGCGTATCTCCGCCCTTAAAGACACGCCCGTGTTCGCCGATGGTCACACGCCGCGTTCGCCCCTTGCGCCCGCCCAGCCGGTATTGGACCAGATAGACCTTCTTGCCCGCAGGCGTGATCTTCAAGCCATAACCCTTCAACTTTTCATCCCAGACATAGGTGTCCCGGACGCCCGGTGTGGCGCGATCAACGGTGCGTTTTTCAATTCGTGCGGTTGGCATGGCGCGTGCTTACTGAATATCTCGTGGTAAGCGCATAGTAAGCACGGTCGAAGGAAACCACAAGAACACTACGGAACCTCTATGCCCCTTATCTGCTGATAAAGCGTTGTTTTCTGAACCTACCGGAACGCAGAAACGTCTTTAGGAAAATCGTAATCCAAAACTACGAATCTGGGGGTCGGGGGTTCGAATCCCTCCCGGCGCGCCATTAAATTTTTGATGGTTCTTTCAATGCCTTATGCTTCCCGTCGTGGGCCGTGGCCGGCAACGCGACGATGAGTGAGGTGTGAGAAGTGGACGGGGTCAATTTCTCCATCGACGTGATCCCTCAAGGGTTCCTCGCTCTCATGAGCATCGGTGCGCTTGAAATCCTGACAGGGCTGTTGCTTTGGGGATGGCACCGGAAGACGCGGCCGGTGGGCGCCGATAGCATTAGCCCCAAGGAAAACGTTCGGCGCAACATGGTGGTCTTGGCTTGGCTCTTGGCGCTGGCGCTCGTGGTGTTTTTATCCGCCGGAGTTTTGGTCCATCAAGACGCGCCCTGGTACCAAAGCATAAATCCCGACGAGAGCCGTCTGCCCCCGGCGTTCCAGGCGATCGTCTTTATTTGCTACCCGGCATATATCGTCATCGGTGGCGCGATCTATCTATATATGAAGACATACCTGCCCGGCATGTTGACCGAGGTCCGATGGTTTCTGCTGGTCGCCGTCGTGGCGCCATTTATGTTTTTGCCCTATTACGACGCGGCGATCTTCGATCAACGGATGACCCTGATCGAAGGCCTCTATCTGGCCGCCTATTGGCTGACGCTTGTCCTTTGGCTCGCCGTGGGAATTGCGCCGCTGGTCGCTAAATCCATTGGCGCTATTATTGGGTCGTTGGCCGGACGCAGCGGTCCCCAACACCATTGAGACGTTGATATTGTTTGCCAATGGGGAAGTCCGCGCAGACGCGGTCTGGCCGGCTCGGTCGCTCCGACAAATGGCTGCTTAAACGTTCCGCCGGTATTCACCGCCTGCTTCGAAAAGCGCATGGGTGATCTCACCCAGCGAGCAGCAACGCACCGCGTCCATCAGCGCGCCGAAAACGTTGCCGTTTTCGGTTGCGGTCTTTTTAAGATGCTCGAGCGTCCGGGCGCTGTCTTTGGAGTGGCGCTTCTGGAAGGTGCGCAACCGTTTGATTTGGCTCTTCTTTTCTTTTTCGCTTGAGCGCGCCAGCTCGGGCGTATCGCGCAGCGCTTCGCCCTCGGGATCGACGAATGTGTTGACGCCGATGATCGGCAGCGAACTGTCGTGCTTCATCGACTCGTAGTGGAGCGACTCGTCTTGGATCTTGCCGCGCTGGTAGCCGGTCTCCATTGCGCCCAGCACGCCGCCGCGTTCGGAGATGGCCTCGAACTCCTTAAGCACGGCTTCCTCGACCAGATCGGTCAACTCCTCGATGATGAAGGAACCCTGATTGGGGTTCTCATTTTTCGCCATCCCCCATTCTTGATTGATGATGTGCTGGATCGCCATGGCCCGGCGCACGGACTCGCGCGTCGGCGTGGTCACCGCTTCGTCATAGGCGTTGGTGTGCAGCGAGTTGGTGTTGTCGTAGGTGGCGATCAAAGCCTGCAAGGTGGTGCGGATGTCGTTGAAGGACATCTCCTGGGCATGCAGCGAGCGCCCACTTGTCTGGGTGTGATATTTCAGCTTCTGCGAGCGTTCGTTGGCGCCATATTTGAAGCGCATGGCGACGGCCCAAATGCGCCGGGCGACCCGACCCATGACCGAATATTCCGGGTCCATGCCGTTGGAAAAGAAGAAGCTCAGGTTCGGCGCGAAATCGTCTATCGCCATGCCGCGCGCAAGATAAGCCTCCACGTAGGTGAAGCCGTTGGCCAGCGTGAAGGCCAGCTGTGAGATCGGGTTCGCGCCGGCTTCGGCAATGTGGTAGCCGGAGATGGAGACCGAATAGAAATTCCGCACGTCGTGGGCCACGAAATAATCCTGGATGTCGGCCATCATGCGAAGCGCGAATTCGGTCGAGAAAATGCAGGTGTTCTGCCCTTGATCCTCCTTCAAAATGTCGGCCTGCACGGTGCCGCGCACGGTCTTGAGGACGTGGGACTTGATCTTGGCCAGCTCGGCTGGTTTTGCGGCGCGTTTCTTCTCCTTCTCGAAGGCTTCGGTCTGCTGGTCGATTGCGGTGTTGAAGAACATGGCGAGGATGGTCGGCGCCGGCCCGTTGATGGTCATCGACACAGATGTCGATCGGTCGAGGAGATCGAAGCCATCGTAAAGCACCTTCATGTCGTCCAGCGTCGCGATCGAAACGCCCGAATTGCCGACCTTGCCGTAGATGTCTGGACGTTCGTCCGGGTCCCAGCCATAGAGCGTCACCGAATCGAACGCGGTCGAAAGCCGTTTTGCCGGCGACTCCTTGGAGAGATATTTGAAGCGTTTGTTTGTGCGGAAGGCATCGCCTTCGCCAGCGAACATGCGGGTCGGGTCTTCGCCACCGCGCTTGAAGGCGAATGTGCCGCCCGTATAAGGGAAATATCCCGGCACATTTTCCTTGAGCCGCCATTTGAGGATTTCGCCCTCGTCCTCGAAGGCCGGTAAGGCCACGCGCGAGATCCGGCTGCCCGACAGCGTCTCGCGTTTTAACTGCACCCGCAGGTCCTTGCCCCGCACCTGAACGACGTGCTCTTCTCCCCCATAGGCGGCACGCAAATCGGGCCAGGTCTCGATCAAGCGCCGGGCGCGTGGATCGAGCGACTTTTCGCGACTATCCAGTTCGCGCTCGAGCGCGCCGACATCGTCACCGGCCGCCTTCAAAATGGCCTTGGCCTCGCGTAAATGTTGGCGCTCGCGTGCGATGCCCGCCTCGCGAGCCACCGTCGTGTGGTAGTCGCGGATCTCATCGGCGATCTCGCCCAGATACCATTGGCGGCGCGGCGGAATGATCGACTGTCCGGGCGTGCTCGAGCGGTCAGCGATTTCGGGCGCCGTCGTGGACCAATGGCCAAAGCCCTTGGCCTCGAATGTCTTAAGCAATTTCAAATAAAGCGCGGTGACGCCGGGATCGGCAAAGCGCGAGGCAATGGTGCCGAAGACCGGCATCACCTCCGGCTTCTCGCCAAAGCGCTCATGATTGCGCTGATACTGCTTGGAGACGTCGCGCAGCGCATCGGCCGCGCCGCGGCGATCGAACTTGTTGATTGCGACCGCGTCGGCGAAGTCGAGCATGTCGATTTTTTCGAGCTGACTGGCGGCGCCGAACTCGGGCGTCATGACGTAGAGCGAGACGTCCGAGAAGGGCACGATGCCAGCATCGCCCTGGCCGATCCCGGGCGTCTCGATGATGACCAGCCGATAGCCGGCCGCCTTGCAGGCCGCGACGACGTCAGCGAGTGCCGGCGGCACCTCGCCGCCCACACCCCGTGTCGAGAGCGAGCGAAAATAGGTGATCGGTGCCTCGAGCGCGTTCATGCGGATGCGGTCGCCCAACAGCGCGCCGCCTGTTTTGCGCTTGGAAGGGTCGATGGCGATGACCGCGATGCGGGGATCGTCCGAGTAGCCGCGGAAGCGCCGCACAAGCTCGTCGGTCAACGACGACTTGCCCGCGCCGCCAGTGCCGGTGATGCCGAGAACAGGCGTCTCGCGGTTCTTGCTTGCCGCCTCGCGAATCTGGTCCAACAACGCCGCCGGCGCCTGCTTCGCCTCGATGGCGGTTATCGCGCGCGCAAGCGCACCGTCGCCGCCTTTTCTCATCGCCTTTAATGTCGCGGGCACGCTGGCGCACAGATCTTGCTTGGCGCGTGTGGCCATGTCTTCGATCATGCCCTTCAAGCCGAGGGCCTGACCGTCGTCGGGCGTATAAATCCGGGCCATACCAGCCTTGTGCAGCTCGGCGATCTCTTCAGCCACAATGACGCCGCCGCCGCCACCGAAGACCTTGATGTGCCCGGCGCCGCGCTCCTTGAGCAGCCGCACCATGTATTTGAAAAATTCAACATGGCCGCCCTGGTAGGAGGAGACGGCAATGGCGTGGGCATCTTCCTGGATTGCGGTCGTGACGATGTCCTCGACTGAGCGGTTATGACCCAGGTGAATAACCTCGGCGCCGTTTGCTTGCAGGATCCGGCGCATGATGTTGATGGAGGCGTCGTGACCGTCGAACAGGCTAGCAGCGGTCACAAACCGCAAGGGCGTGGTTTGTGCGCTCGCTGGGGATTTCGGCCGATTTGCGGACGCCCGCGGCGTTCGCTTATGAGGCCCAGCTTGTTCGACTTTGATATCCATAATTTGCAAACTCAAATATTAGAAATAGCGACTTCGCGCAGTGAGAATGTTGGCTGAATTGCACAGCAATCCACGTTGACCGTCTGGTCAGTCAATGACAAGATATTTGTGTTTTCTATGCAAATTGCCTGCATGCTACCTTGTGAGAGAATTTGTTCTCAGCGGTCAATTAGAAGAGTGAACCGATTAAGCTTTGCCGAACATTTTCTGATGCGGCGAATGGAAGAACGAGGATAGCGGAATGAATTTTCCGATGGTTGTTCGACTATGTTTTTTGATCGCGATTTTATTGTCTCCAACGGCGGCAAATGCTCACGGCGGTGCGGCAATCGAGGAAGATGTGTGCAGCCGGCGCTTGAGCCATTCACTCATCCATTTTGCGCTTTACCAGCCTCAGGTCGACGACAAGGCTGAATATTGTACCGGCATCCCGACGACCGGTCCCGCTTTTCTTGTGATCGATTTGGTCGATTTCGACCTTCGCACGGTGCCGATGTCGTTGCAGATTCTTAAAGAGACAAGTGATGACACGAAAAAGATTCTTCTCGAATTAGCCCCGCGCGTCTATCCGCAGGGCGTTATTCAGACACATCCAAATTTTGATAAAGTCGGGACCTATTTTGCAATTGTGTCGCGTGATGATGACGACGAAGTACACAGTCAATTCTCGTTGAAGGTCGGAGAGGGCAGGGCGGGATTTTTAGAAAAGAACCCCGAATTCTATCTGATTTTCGGCCTCGCAGCTTTTGTCTTGTTGTGGTCGGCCCGGCGGTTCTTCCGGGGCGACATGGCGTAGAGCCGTTGAGGCAAAACCGTTATCGACCGACCTAATACCACCATCTGCTGATTTCAGTTGGAGAAGTACAATGCGCGTACCGTTGCTGTTGGATGATTTTTTGAGCCGCTCTTCGCAGCTCTATCGGGACAAGACGGCAATCGTCGATCGCGACAGGCAGTTCACCTACGGCGAGTTCCGGGCGCGGGCCAACAAGCTGTCGAATGCGCTGTATTCGCTCGGCTTGCAACAGGGTGACAGGGTCGCGATTCTTTCGCCCAATTCCCATTTTTTTATCGAAAGTTTTTTTGCGACCGCGCAGGTCGGGCTTGTTTTGGTCCCGATCAATTTTCGTCTGACCGCCCAGGAGATCCTCTTCGTCCTGCAGCATTCAGGCGCCAAGGCAATCATCGCCGACTATGATTTTAGCAAGCTGGTCGACGATATTCGTGGCGAGGCGTCTGCCCTCGAGCACTTCATAGAGGCTCGATACGATGATGCCAAAACCGATGGTTGGCTTAATCTGGATGCCTGGATAGAGCCGCAGAATTCTGAGCTGCAACACCAGATTGAGCGCGACGAGGACGATACCGTCTCGATCAATTACACCTCCGGCACTACGGCCATGCCGAAGGGCGTCGAACTCACCCACCGCAATTTCTACATCAACGCCTACAACATGATCGTGCATCTGCAGTTGAGCCACGACGATGTCGAGTTGTGGACGTTGCCGATGTTTCATTGCAACGGCTGGGGCGCGGTCTATGCCTTGATCGGGCTTGGCGCCACGCACGTTGTTCTGCGGCAGGTCGATGCCAAAGACATCTTCGAGTTGATCGAACGGGAGGGCGTCACATTCATGTGCATGGCGCCCATCGTCTTCCGCATGATCATGGAATTTGCAGACAAGGACAAATACAAGATCGAGCAGACGGTGCGTATCGTCATGGGCGGCGCGCCGCCACCGGCCTCTTTCATCCAAAGTCTCGAAAACGAGCTTGGCTGGAAATTCGTGCAAATCTACGGGCTGACCGAGACTGCGCCGCTGCTCACCTATCACGTGCCCGACTTTCAAACCGATGAGAGCGACTATCAGCGTCGATCGCGGGCTGGAATTCCAGGTCTTGGCGTCGAGCTTCGGGTGCTCGATGACGAGGGCCAACCTGTGCCCAAGGACGATGCCAGCGTTGGCGAGATATGTGCCCGCGGCAATATGGTCTTTAAGGGATATTGGCAGCAGCAAGAACAGACGGATGCCGCCATCTATGACGGCTTCTTCCATACAGGCGACCTCGCGGTTTGGGATGAGGTCGGCAACATTCAGATCGTCGACCGAAAGAAGGATGTCATCATTTCGGGCGGGGAAAACATTTCCAGCGTCGACATCGAGGACACGCTTTACAAGCATCCGGCGATCGCCGAGTGCGCGGTCATCGGAGTGCCTCATGAAAAATGGGGAGAAACGCCGAAGGCCCTCGTAGTGCTGCATGACGGCCAGGTGGCGAACGAGCAGGAGATACTGCAATTCTGCAAAGAAAATCTTGCCCATTTCAAATGCCCGACGTCGGTGGACCTTCTAACCGAATTGCCGAGGACTGCGACCGGAAAGCTGCAAAAGTTCAAGCTGCGGGAAAGCTATTGGCAAGACAGGCAACAAAAGGTCGCCAGTTGATATCGCGCCCCTAGGCCGAACAAGGCCTGTCGTCGTTCAGCCAGTGTGCGGGTTTGCGAGACAGCTGAGACGACGACCAAAAACCCGTGTCGGGATCGACGGCAACAGAACGGTCATGTGCTTTAGTTGATGCGTCGCGCAAAAATCCCACGCCTCGATCTCGGTAATTTTTCTCGCAGCACAAAAAAATCCTCGGCCGCAAGACCGAGGATTTTTCCTTTGGCAAAGTGCCTCAAGACCAAGCAGATTCCTTCAATCTAATTCGGGATCAAAGGAAGATGTTCACCAAAGCGCCGATGGCGCTTTGGTGAATGGTTTAATTCGACGCAGTTTGCGTCCGGGGCTCTAGGTTCGCAGTGTTCCGCTGAAAAACGGGCACCAGCGGGCCATAGACTTCCGACATGTAGCGCTTGTTGTTGGCGTCGTAGAAGAACAGCAAACCGCCAAGCGCGCTGTCGGGATCTTCAAGCAATCCCATCAGCCTCTCGGTCTCCCAAGCGGTATCAGTGGCGTCGATCTTGACGATCCGGGTTTCTCCCGGCGCGATGGGGCTGTTGTCAGAGACGGCAAGGCCCTTGGGCGGCACGTATTCTCTGGGGTAACCCTCCGGGACCGAAGCCACGGCAGCGGGCACCGCCAGATTTACGAAGCGCAGGCTGGCCGAGCTGAACTCACCGATTTGAATCGGGCTGTTCGAATCGTTGGTGATTTCGAGATCAGCAACGATCGTGCGCCCCGGCACATAGTATTCGGAGCGCTTGACCCGGACCGGAATGGTCGCCGGCACTGGCAGGGGTTCAACGAATGCGGTGCCAGATTGCAGCGGAATGGCATCCGGATACTTAACGTTGGTGTAGAAATAGCTGCCAAACACCAACCCGATAACCAGAATCATATAGCCCGCTGCAACCACCGTGTCGGTCCGTGTGATCAGCTCGCCTTCATGGTCGTCGGTCCGGCTCATCAGAAAGCGTGGGATCAACAGCGGCCGTCTGATCCACCAGAGAAGCCAGCTCAGTGCAATGACGGCCCAAACGATATGCCAAGTAAAGACGTTGGCCATGCCGTAGGTGGCAAGGTTGGCGATCTGAGTACCGTCGAGGGTGGTCACCGGATACACGAAGTCGTCCATGTCGCCCTTGACCTCGACGAGTATGCCGGGGCCAAGCAGGCCGCCCGCCGATTCTATATTCACCATCGGGTGGACGTGCCAGGGTCCCGGCGCGCGTGCCTGCAGGACCACTTTGTATTCGTAGTCGCGTCCCAGCTCACCGTCGAAGGACTGAATGGCCGGCACCTGGTTAACCCAGGACTCCTTCTTGACGAAGGCAGCGCCGTTTGTTGCGGCGTTCATGTAGACTTTGCCCGGAGCCGCGACGCTTGCTGGCCAGAAGTTGAACAGGCGAAACTTGCCCGTCATCGTCATTTCGTCATTGACGTTCAGAACAGCATTTTCCGTCACGGAAAACGTCACGTCGTAGAAATGTGTCGTGCGCATCCGCAGGAATGGCTCTTGATTGCGCTCGCCGTGCGCGTAAGCCAGTCCGCTCCCGGCCAATGCAGCTAGGGTGAAGGTCACAACGGCCATGGCCGCGAGTAGCCAATTCGGCCGAGTGACAGCCAGTCGGTTTTGTTTTCTCATGATAACTCGCTCCCGACCGGGTTAACCGGTCAGACCTTCTGATTGCTGGACGTTATCGGCCTTTTTGTAGCCCATGAAATTCTTGAGCCCGTTGTTGGTCCAACCCAAATTGGCCATGAACGTGCCGATGTGCCACCAGATGTAAAATAGGATGACGCTGACAAAGGCCGCGAAGAAGGCCGCGATCGGTGCGGAATGGCCGCCGAAGGTTCGCAGCGTGCCGCGTTCAACGATGCGCAGATATTCAGGTGTTGCCGTGCGCGTGAACACGAAACCTTGCATGTCGGCGACCGAAAGGAGCGCTCCCTGATGCTCCATCGCGAGATGGAAGGGCGCCAACATCGGCCAGTTGCCGGGGTAAAACAGCAGACCCATCGACATGCCGCCGACGATCGACGTCAAGATTACGTTTCGGGTGAGAATGAGCGCCAGATCGATCATCATTAGACCGGGGATAACTTGGGACGGCCAAACGAAATTTAGCGGGAACATCGACCAAAGGTGAAAGCCGAAATAGCGATTGGCCCATTCGCCGATCAGCAGGCAAATGGCCATCAGCGTTCCACCGATGGGGAGGCGAAATTTATCCCAGAAGATGGCGACAACAGCTGCCGGCAACATCACCAAAGTGATCGGCGTAACGGTGACCCAGAATTGGCGATCCTTCCAGTCGGTCCAGAAATCCCAATCGCCCATGGTCAGCATCGCATGGACATGAAAGGCCGCGACGAGTGCGAAAACGACGATTGGCACGATCAGAAAATCGATCAAGCGCGACATTCTCGACGCTTGGGATTTTGGATTCTGCAACGCTTTTAGGGTTGCAGTTTGTTCAGGTAGCAAGGCCATTTTGAGGTTTCTCCCTGATGCTCTGTAATTCGACAAAACTAATAATTTTGGCCTGCGTGGATGGCGGGCTCTTGCTTGCCCGCTTGCCTGCGGAGGCGCCAATTCGATTGCTTAAGGCTTTATAGCGTCTGTCTCAAAACCATCGGATTTTTAGGAGTGCTCAGGGCCGCCCTTGGGGACGGCCCTGAGCCTCATTTGTCTGAGGAGGGGCGCCTTGCCGGCCGTTCAACCGGCAAGGAACCTATTGGCTTGACCGCCCGTCAGGCGTTTTCTTCGATCTCTTCTTGAC
>Ga0315336_1002144_pt1 | contig 31964 bp, 28 predicted proteins | sample ASW5metaG_FD_204512 | JGI IMG/M metagenome (GOLD analysis project Ga0315336, IMG submission 204512) | Ammonia-oxidizing marine archaeal communities from Monterey Bay, California, United States - ASW #5 | ecosystem: Environmental > Aquatic > Marine > Intertidal zone | place: USA: California...
GACAATGTCGGGCTCGGCAGTACCTCCGACTTCCCCGGGTGATCCGTGCAACTGAAAACTTGCCGCCCAGGATTCGGGATCATCGGGAATTCCGGCCGGCTCAATCAGGACCAGGGAACTTCCCAGCCCGTCGGCGGCCTCCGGCCATGGCGCTGCGTCATTGTAGGTAACGGAAAAGACCACGTTGCTGGCGGAATCGATCAACTCCAGATTCTCGCCGTCATTGTTGAGCTTGCCTGTATAGGTCCCGGGCGCAAGGGTCATTACCGCTGGATACCGAGTAAGAAAGGCTGCGGGGTTGCCGGCCAGAACGAGAAATTCTCCTACTTCCAGGACCAGCGGACCCGGGAAGACATACGACACCCCGTCACTGAATGCGTATCCATCGAGATCCAGATCGACGGGTCCCGTGTTGTGCAACTCGATAAACTCGTAGTCGCTGCCGCCGACCGGATTGTACATCAATTCGGTGATCAGGATGTCGCCCCGGGCATACGTCGCAGAGAGCGTGAGACAGAGGCATAACCTGGTAAAAAATCGATGGCGCATGGCAATTTCGGGGCATGGCAGTCAGCCGCGCCACAGCTACGTAGTTAGTATACCTCTCCGCGACAGGAATCGCCATTATTCGGCGCCATTAAGCGATGTGTCCCAGTGTTCGAATGGCCTCATGGATCCGGTGTGAATATCAATTTGATTCGCAGAAAAATATTGACAAGATTTCGGAAATCTAAAGTAAACAAACGTTGACTTACTTAAATGTCCAGGGCAACATGCGCGAATTACAGGCGATGAAGTCGCAGCTCACCAACCACGGCTACGTATTCATCAAAAACCAAACCCCGAACCAGTGGAGAAGAAAATCATGGGAAAAACACGAATCATTGCAGCTTGCTGCCTGATAATTGCTTTGGGTACCGGCATCCAATCCATCGACGCAAAAGGTCCCAATCCAAGACCCCAGGCATGGGCCGACTGTGAGCTCTTCAACAGCATCGTAACCGGTGGCGTATTCTCGCAAGCGAACGGAAATTTCGACGAATTGTATGCGGGAGGCAACGGGTTCGAAGGTGGAGTCCCGCTGATTTCAGAGTCGAAACCCGGGGACCAGGATTACAATGGGGGCCGCTGGCATTTGAATGTTCTGAAAGCGGATGTTGATCCCGACAAGTATGCAGACGCGTGCACGGTCGAAGACCTCGATCCGGCAGACTTCGAATCTACAGACATGTACTTCGAATGCCCGCTGCTGCCTCTGCGGGGAAACCGGCGTTAGCCTGCTCGTGGGCGGTACCGAGCAATACTCGTTACCGCCCACTTCACGCCGGCCTTGTCGGTCGGGTTAATCCCGAGACATGAAGATTCGCAGCACGTACCAGAACATCAACGCCACGGAGGCAAACAGTTCGAGCGAAGCGCCTACGTAACGATCTTCCGGATAGTGGTGGAGAATATTGGAAGTATCGTAAAGAATCGCGCCACCCGCCAATCCGACCATCGCGATGGAGAACCACAATCCGAGTTCGAATCCGAACAGAACCCCGCAGACGATGGCAATCAGCGCCAGAACTCCGGCGAAGAAAAGAATCCCGCGTAGAAAAGAGAAATCCTTTCCCGTCACAAACACAATCGCGGTAAGCCCCAGGAATCCTGTAATGGTCACGATCGCGGCATTCCGAATGATGGATCCTTCAAACGTTGTGGCCATCCACAGGAGCGGTACGAAAATAATTGCCTCCGCGATGACAAAGCCGATCAGCGCGGTATACTGAGCCGGCAGGGACTGGGCAGTATGGGCAACGCGGCTTGCCAGCCAGGCTACCACCATGAATCCGCCGAGCACGAATAACCAATTCGTGCCCAGCATGGCCCCCGCCATCCTTTCGGCGACGCCACTTCTGAAAAAAGCGATCTCGATACCGGTAAAGAGTATGATCGCGCCGAAAAGATGCATGTAGGTCTTGTTGAGAAAGGCCGCCCGGGACGACTCCGAGAGTTGGAAAACGGGGGCCTGGCTTGCAGGTGCATAGGGCTGGTTCATTCTGTTTTTCCTCCCAAGTTATTGGACGCTATGGAATGACCGACAGGCAAAGTCTGGTTGGATCGCAAATCCATGTAAAGAGTAATGAGCAAAAACCTGCGTGGCAGGGGGGAGTGATGCCGTACTCCCTGCGATCTAGCTCACATCGTTCCATCGCCTCGAGGGTTCCCGTTCGAAAGCGCCCAGATATCTCACTTCGCGGATCAATTCGATTCCGAATTTCTCGAGAACCGCCTCCTTCATCAATTCCGCCAGATCTCTCACGTTCTGCGCAGAGCAGCCGGGACCTCCGACAATGATGTTCGCGTGGCGATCGAATACCCGTGCCCCTCCAACCGTCATCTCTTTCACTCCGGCCTCTTCAAGAAACCACCCTGCCGCCTGCCGACGCCTCGCCGCGGAAGTCGGCTCGATGTTGCGAAAAATGCTGCCGATACAGGGATCACGTTCCAGGTCAGGGTGTTTTTCGGAGCGCGTCTTCAGAATCCTCTTTCTCTCCCGTCCCAATTCCCCGGCGCGCCCGATACGAAGATTCAGCGTGACATCGACTACGACGTCGGAGGACTGCTTGAGCGCGGAACTCCGGTAGGAGAACTTCAGTTCATCCGGACCCACAGACCGTGTCTTTCCATTCCGATCCATGAGGGTGACCCGGCAGAGTGCGTCGCCGATCTGCTTGCCCCAGGCGCCGGCGTTGCCGACGACCGCACCCGCGACCGTGCCCGGGATTCCGGAGCAACAAACCAGTCCGTCGAGACCATTGCGAACGCTCCAGGAAGCCATGTCATCTAGAAACGCCGAGCCGTCGACCGTGAATTGCTCGTGTCCCGACTCTCGAACTTCGAGCTTCTCCGTAGCATAGCGCAGCACGGTTCCGGGCAGACCGGCATCCGAGATGAGAAGATTGGATCCGCCTCCCATAAGCACGAACGACTCCTTCGCATCCGCCAACTCGGAAACCGCTTCATTCAATTCCCGGGCGCAACTGCAAGTGATCAACCGGGGGCAGACGCCCCCCAGTCGAAAGGTAGAATAGTCAGCCAGAAGGACAGGAGAGAGAATTCGTGGCGCACCGCCTGTCTTCATTCCTTACCCTGTACGGAATCGCCTTCTTCCCGACGTGCGAGGAGCCACAGATAATCGGACAGCCGATTGATCCAGACAAGAATGTGTTCGTTTCCGATGTGACCCTCGCGGAACAGTCGGACGACCCCCCTTTCGACTCGCCGGGCGATCGTCCGGGCGTGATCGATATGCCCCCCGGCAAGCGTGCCGCCGGGAATGATGAATCCTCGGGGCATGTGGATCAAGTTTTCCAAGTCGGCACACTGCACATCAAGCTCTTTGATCATCGGCTCGTCTATCCTGGCTTTCAGTTTGCTCAAGCCGGCATCGCTGGTCGCCAGCTCCGCGCCCGCGACGAAGAGCGATTTTTGAATTTCCAGGATCGCCTCCCCCACTTCCATTCGGCGGGATGCGGCGCGCGCGACTCCGAGTACGCTGTTCAATTCGTCGATATCGCCGTACACCGAGGTCCGAGGTGAGTCCTTGTCTACGAGCTCTCCTGAGAACAAGGAGGTTGACCCCTTGTCTCCGGTACGGGTTGTAATTGAGTCGGAGTGCATTGGATCTATTTTCCGGTGCTTGGATCCGGGAGAAGTTTTGTGATGATGTCCACGCTGGCCTCCACCGCCCCGGCCTTTTCCCGTACCAGCCTGGCCGCGTTCTCTCCGAGGCGCTGCCGGGTCTCAGGTTGCGCCAATAACTCCTCGACGGTTTCGAGAAGCGCCCCGGCGTCGGGCACTTGCCGGATTGCATCGGCGCGCCTGAAGTCCTCCATGACCACCGGGAAATTGGACATGTGGGGGCCGACGATTACCGGTTTGCCGTGGAGAGCCGGTTCAATAATATTCTGCCCGCCCTCCGAGCAGAGGCTCTTCCCAATGAAAATGATGTCCGCGTGCCGGTAGAAACTTCGCAATTCCCCCGTGGTATCGATAAAGAAGACATCCTTTGAATCGCCGGTCCGGGATTCGGATTCGCTGCGCAGCTGCACGCTGAGATTTCTTTTGCCGATTTCCTCCAGGATCTCCTTCCTTCGCTCCACATGGCGCGGCGCCAGGGCCAGGACCAGGTCTTGGAACTTGCGGCGAAGCTCGCAATACACATCGAGCAGGACACCTTCCTCCCCCGCCCATGTGGATCCTCCCAGCAGAATGCAATGATCCCCGTTGATTCCCGCGGACTGGAGCGAGCGGCCGGCAATGGCCTCACCTTCCTCGCTGGACTCGGCCACTTCGTACTTTGCGCTATTGAGAACATGAATTCGACCCGGAGGCGCACCCAGGGCCGTGAACCGGTCCCGGTCGATCGCGCCCTGTACACAGAGGGCCCGAAAACAGGGCAGAATTCTCCGGGTAAACGCCTTGACCAGGCAATACCTGGGATAGGAATGGTCGGATACGCGCCCGTTGACCACGAACAGCGGCACACCGAGGCGATGAGCGGCCCGGATAAAATTAGGCCACAATTCGCCTTCGACGAGCAGAATCGCGGCAGGGCGGACCCGCGAAAGGACGCGGGCGCCGTTACCCGGCAGATCCGCGGGAAAATAGATCAGGAGATCCGGATCCTTAATTCGCTCGAGGGCTAGTGCATAGCCGGTGGATGTCGTGGTTGACACGAGGAATCGAAGTTCGGGCCGCCGGGCCCGCAGCGCGTCGAGGAACTTGAAAGCGATGAACATCTCTCCGACGCTCACCGCGTGGACCCATATCCTTCCCCCCTCCTCTACCTTATCCCGGAGAACAGGATCATACAGACCCAGGCGCTGACCGAAATTCCTCCGGTACCCGCCGCGTCGAATCATCCGCCAAAGGAACTTCGGCAACAGGATGACGAAGCCGAATACAAAAAGAATATTGTAGACAAACCAGATCATAAAGACCGGAACCGATCGGGCCCGAATTCTCTCGTGGGGGCGGTTGTACGAATCGATTGCAAGGTGTCCGATCCCTTATCGATCCACGCTGGAATACAACTCTTCCCCTGAATCCGCATGTGATATCAGAAAGTCTTCCACGTGCAGATTGCCGTTTGAAACGAAGGTCAGCGCGCCCTTGTGATTCTGTTCCAGAGCCATGAGGCTCTTTTCGTCTTCCTTCCGAAGACGCTCCATCAGGAGAGGGTTCACAGTGATCTTCAACGGAAGCTCTTCTTTCATGTCTTTTCTTTTGCGAAGCACTTCCTCGATGTGACGCTGCAGTTCCACGCTCACGCTGAGCGCGGATTTGATCTTTCCTTTGCCGGTGCAGTACGGGCAATTCATGAAGGTGGTATCCCGGATACTTTCTTCCGCCCGTTGACGGGTCATCTCCAGCAGCCCAAGCTGTGAAATCGGCAGGATATTGGTTCGTGCCTTGTCCTGGCGCAGGTTGTCCCGAAGCGTTCTGAAGACCTGGTTCTGGTTTCGCTTCATCTTCATGTCGATGAAGTCGATAATAACCAGCCCCCCGATGTTGCGAAGGCGCAGCTGACGGGCAATTTCTTCCGCTGCCTCGAGATTGACCTGCACAATCGATTCTTCCTGGGTATTGGCGCCCTTGTGCCGGCCGGTATTGATATCAATGGCTACCAGGGCCTCCGTTTCATCGAACACCAGGTATCCGCCGGACTTCAGCCGGATCTTCCGGTTGAAGGCATTGTCGAGCTGCCGTTCCACGTCGAAATGCTCGAAGATGGGGGTGGCACCGTCATAGAGCTGAACTTTGCCTTTTACCCGGCGGGAAACACGCGCGACGAGGTCCCGAATTCGCTCATATTCATCCCTCGAATCGATAATGATCCGGCCCACATCCTCCGTCAGGGAGTCCCGAACCACGCGCTCGATCACATCCGGCTCGGTGTACAACCTGCAGGGTGCCGAATCATCGCGTTTGCCGTTCTCGATATCCTCGAGAATGATGCTGAGCGCGCGCATGTCACGCGCGAACGAGGTTTTGCGGGCGCCGGCGGCGACGGTTCGAACAATGAGTCCATTGTTTTCGGGGACCGGAAGGCGGGCGAGAATCTTTTTCAGTCTCTGCCGCTCCTTCGCGTCTTCAATTTTCCGTGACACCCCCTTCAGGGAGGTGCCGGGCAGGAGCACGAGGTACCGTCCCGGTATGCTCAGGTTTGCGGTCACCCGCGGACCCTTGGTACCGATCGCGCCCTTGGTTACCTGGACTACGATCTCGGAGCCGATGGGGTGCAATTGCGACATCTCGCCGGGCGTCCATTTTTTGCGTCGCGCGTTCTTTCTCCGGTTGACGCCCTCCTCCACTTCCAGGCGCGCCGCATCTTCCGGGATCATGTCCCAGTAATGAATAAAGGCATTCTTTCTCAGGCCGATATCGACAAACGCAGCTTGTAACCCGTCTTCCAGATTCTGAATCTTCCCTTTGAAAATACTTCCGACGATCTGTTCGTCGGACGGGCGCTCAATGTAGAAGTCATCCAGTTTGCCTTCTTCCAGAACCGCGATACGGATCTGAAGGCTTTCCATGTTGACTATAATTTCTTTCGTATGTTTCTTGTTGCCAAACATAGGCTTATCTCCCTGTGCTTCCGGCCGTCATGCCCGGGCGCGGCGAACGTATACGCTCTGGACAATGCCGAGTCCGCACATGGTAACAACCATGAAAGAGCCCCCGTAACTTACCAGGGGCAACGGTAGACCCGTAATCGGCATCAACCCTATCGTCATCGCGATATTCACGAATACGTGACTGAAAATGATCGTCGCCACGCCAACCGACAAAAATCGGCCTAATTTATCTCTTGAAACCAACGCCGCGCGAAACGCGCACAACAGAACAGCTGCATATAGAGCCAGAACCAGCGCCGCGCCGACGAAACCGGTCTCTTCGGCAATTACGCTGTAAATGAAATCGTTCGGCGCCACGCTGCGCGGCAAGAATCCCAGAACGTTCTGCGTTCCGGATAGATACCCTTTCCCGGTGAGCCCACCGGAACCAACTGCGATTTGTGATTGCCTCCTGGTCCAACCATCCCTAAGCGGATCCGAATCCGGATTCAGAAAAACTTCGATTCGATCCTGCTGGTAATCATCCAGAACCTGGTATCCGAGGGGGAGAGCCAGCAGACCGAGGACGACGAGAAAACAAAGAATTCGCATCGGGACTCCGGCGACGAAGAGAAGACAGGCCGTCAGAGGAACCAGCACCGCGGCCGTGCCCAGGTCGGGCTCGACGAAAATCAAAAGGAAGGGGACAAACGAAATGACGCCGGCGAGCGCGACGACATACAGCCGCCGGGGATCCGTCGCGGTGAGGCTCAGAAAGCGGGCGAGCGCCAACAGCGTACCCAGTTTTGCCAGCTCTGAAGGCTGGATGTCGAAGCCCGGCAGGGAAATCCAGCGGGTCGCACCGCTGCGTGTTTCCCCGATAACCAGCACCAGCACCAATAGAACGAGCGCACCGGCATACAACAGCCAACTGCATTTGCCGAGCCAGTGGTAATCGATCAGCGCGACGATCAAGAAGACGCCGATACCGAGAACCGCCCAGAGGATCTGCTTCTGGTAGTCGGTACCGACCGGAATGCCCTCTCCGCGGTAGGAAGCGCTGTACACAAACAGGACTCCCAGGACAACCAGGGCCAGCAATGCCGCCAGCAGCCACCAGTCCATGCGCTTGAGGTAGTAGACCATGAGGGTCCTATCCATGGCCGACCCCCGGAGCTGACTCGGACACCTCTACCTGAAAAATCTTCCCGAAAATCCTGCGCAGGCGCGGTCCCACATCCGCTCCACCACCGGTCGCGGCATGGTCAAGGACCATCGCCACCGCGTAGCGCGGCTCATCGAAGGGCGCAAAAGCGATCATCCAGCCGCGCTTTTTACCCAGCGCCTTGGGACCAAACTCGGCGGTTCCGGTTTTTCCGGCAATTTCCACGCCGGGGACTGCCGCGTTTCGGCCGGTGCCTCGGGGGGACATCACGGTTTTGAACATGGCCTTACGAATGACATCCAGCGAGGACTGCGACCAGGCCAGCCTGTTTTCGACCGTGACAGGCAATTCCTGAAACATCTCCCCGCCGGGGGCGCGGACGCCCTGGACCAGGCGAGGCCTGTACAGGGTCCCGCCATTGGCGATCGCCGCCGTCATGAGGGCCATTTGCAAAGGAGTCACCGTGATCGGCCCCTGTCCGATCGACAGATTGCAGGTGTCGCCGTCCCACCAGGATTCTCCGTAACGTTCTCGCTTCCAGGCGGCATCAGGAACCAATCCCGCCCGCTCGCCTCCGATTCCGATTCCTGTCCGGCGCCCCAGCCCGACCGCATGACTCATGTGAACGATATACTCTCTTCCCATGGAGAGTCCGGCGGTAAAGAAGTAAACATTGCAGGAGTTCTGAATTGCACCGGACAGGTCCATGTCTCCGTGCCCGTAGGTTAACCAGCAGCCGAATTTCTGGCTGCCGAGCATGAAATGCCCGGGACAGTGAACGATGTACTCGGGATCCAGTTTTCCGTTTTCCAGGCCGGCGAGTGCCACAATGGGTTTCACGATACTGCCGGGCGTATAACTCCCCTGGATGGCACGGTTCAGGAGCGGATGATCGGGATTTTCGATGATGGAATTCCAGGACTCGGTCGTAATGTAGGGTACGATCATGTTCGGGTCGAACGAAGGGGCGCTCGCCATTGCCAGGATGTCTCCGTTTCGCGGATCCACGATGACGGCGGAGCCCACGGTGTCCTGGAGTTCCTCTTCCACGTATTCTTGAATCTTGATATCGATTGCCAGCTGGACATCGCTTCCGGGTTCCGGCGGGTCGACGGCAATGTCCTCCCGGTGAAATCCCTCCACGTCCACCTGCATCAACCTTCCGCCGGCCCGTCCGCGGAGCACACCGTCGAACTGCTTTTCGATGCCGCTCTTTCCGACCATCTCATCCGCATAATAGTGGAAAGGACGCCGCACATCATGAACCATGTTGCTCCGCCCCACGTATCCGATGACATGGCTTGCCAGGGCGCCCTGCGGATATTCACGAACCGCTTCGACCTGGATATCCGCGCCGGGAATCATTGAACACTGTTCCGCGAAGCGGGCCAGCGCAGCCTCGTCCAGGTCTCGCCATGCCATCAACGGAAGGGGTTTCAGCTTATGGACGTGATCAACGACCTCCTCCTCCCCCGCGGACGCCGGATAGCCGACGATCGGACGCAGCGTTTCCAGGGTTTCGGAAATCTTGATATCCACCAGCCGCAGCTCCTCGAGAAAGATCGCGACGTTGTAGCTGGGCCGATTGTCGGCGAAAACTCCGCCGTTTCGATCCAGGATCTGCCCTCTCATTCCGGGCATCCGAATCCGACGCATGCTCTGCCGGTCCAGGGCGGTTTCGTACTTCGAGGTGCTGGAGACCTGCACATTGTAGAGAGAGACCGCCAACACGCCGAATGCCAGTAGCATCAGCCCCAGCAGTACCCGCGCCCTCACGACATCGGAAGCAACTTTCTCACGTCGTGATCCCCTCATGACATCGCGTTCCCGGAGGCACCGAGACGTCCATGGAGAAAGTCAACGAACCGATAAATGAGTGGAACGGTAATAGCGCCGAGCGCCGTGGTTGCGAGGATACGTGACAGGAAAAGGGTGGAGTCAATCGGGACGTACCCTCCACCGGAAAGGAGGAGGCCTAGGCACAGGGCGCCCGCGCCCGCGGCAACGGCGCCGATGACAATGTGGGTTACTACCCTCGAGGTGAAGAGCAGGTTTCGAAAGTGATTCACGATGAGTCCAATCAAGGCGAAACAGACCGATGAATATCCAATGGGACTCATCCCCAGGGCATCCTGAATGAATCCGCCGGCCCCTGCCGCGACGAGCATGGGCCTGCGCCCCCTGACCAACGCGTAGTACAACACGACCCCGAGGAGCGCGGGCGGCTTGGCAATCGCCAGCCACGGGGTTGCCTGCACCAGGCCGGCAAGAAACAGGGAAAACGCCATTACTAGGTATGCCATTATTCCTCCTGAACCTCCGCAGCACGCCGGCGAAGCAATTCATCCACCGGATCCTCGGCCTCTACCACGACGAACGCATGTGTCAGCGCGGAAAGTTCAGATCGAACGATCACCCGCGCCTGCTGCGCCAGGCCGATGGCGTCGAGAGCCACCGACTCCACGTAACCGACCATGAGGCCCTGGGGGAAAATTCCGCCCAGTCCCGAGGTGACAACGGTATCTCCCTGGCGAATCTTTGCCCGCTTGCTGATGAAACTCATCCTGCATACGACGCGTCCACCCTCGGGAACGCCGAGTCCGGACAGAACTCCGTAGGTGCCGGTTCGAGCGATTTGGACCGAAACCCTGCAGTTCGGGTCCGACACCAGGAGAACGTCCGCTGTCTTCGGGGTGCTTTCGACCGTCTTTCCGATCAACCCCTCCGGTGTAATCACCGCCATGTCTTTGTCGATGTTGCTGAGATATCCTTTCCCGAGGCGCACGGTCTGCCACCAACCGGTGACATCACGGGCGATGACTTCGCACGACACCAACTCCCGGTCCGACCGATCTTCGTAGAGCAGTTGATCCCGGAGTTGAATATTTTCCTGCTCCAGCGACTTTAAAGTGAGCACATCATTTCTCAATTGCACGAGTTCAGCTTCCAACCGTTCATTCTGGGCCATGACATCGCCGATGTTCCGTACCGCGGTGATGTTTTCCCGGGTACTCCGCACGCCGCCGGCCACCAGGTGTTGAACGGGCGCGAAAGCTTCGCGGACGATGGATTTCAATCGACCGGAAGTTCCATCCCCAAGGCTCAGGATTCCCACGAGAGAAACGATCACCAGGAGCCAAACAATAAATCCGCGTACTCTCACCTCTCTCCCGGACGGCGCTCCGGTTCATGACCGGAAACCGGCACAGACGACCTGCGGCACAATGCCGAGTCGTTATTTACAGTTTCGTGAGATGGGAGGGGACTACAGGTCTTGAAGAAATGCCGGTGTATTATCCACGTTCGGTACCCGCTATTTTCCTCAGGAAATTCAATTCGTGAAGCACAACCCCGGTACCTTCAGCTACCGCGCTCAGCGGATCATCGGCTACATGCACCGGCAAACCCGTTTGCTCGGCAATCAAGCGATCCAGCCCGCGCAATAATGCGCCGCCACCCGCCAGGACCAATCCGCGATCCACCAGGTCCGCCGACAGTTCGGGCGGACACCGTTCCAGGGTAATTCGGATCGCTTCAACGATGGTGGAGATCGGCTCCTGGAGGGCCTCGCGCACTTCCTCGGAAGTCAGCGTCAAGGTCTTCGGCAATCCCGCTACCAGGTCACGGCCTTTTACTTCCATCCCCGTTTCCTCTTCCATGGGGTAGGCTGAACCAATCGAGATTTTAATTTCCTCCGCCGTGCGTTCGCCGATCATCAAATTATACGCCCGCTTCACATACTGGACGATCCCTTCATCCATCTCATCACCGCCGACTCGAACACTACGACTGAATACGATTCCAGCCAGCGAGATCAGCGCGACTTCCGTCGTGCCTCCCCCGATGTCCACGATCATATTTCCGGCGGGCTCCTGAACCGGCAGCCCCACCCCAATCGCAGCCGCCATCGGCTCTTCAATCAGGTATACCTCCCGCGCGCCTGCATGCGTGGCCGAGTCCTTTACGGCGCGCTTTTCTACTTCTGTAATTCCACTTGGCACTGCAACAATCACTCTCGGCCTTACCATCTTCCTGCGATTGTGCACTTTACGGATAAAATAACGAAGCATCGCTTCCGTTATCTCGAAATCTGCGATGACCCCGGCCTTGAGCGGCCGAATCGCAACGATACTACCGGGTGTCCGGCCCAGCATGCGCTTCGCCTCTTCCCCAACCGCGAGCACGCGATTGCTACCCGTCTGGATAGCAACCACGGACGGTTCACGAAGCACGATTCCCCGGTCCTTTACGTAAACCAGGGTATTCGCTGTTCCCAGATCAATCCCAATGTCATTGGAAAAGACGCCGAAAAGACGTCCGAACATTATAGAAGTTCCTTAGATGAAAAATGGGAAATCCCAACCGAAATCCTACGGAAATTGATGCGCGTACTTTGAGGGAAGGTACTGAATCCCGTCAAGCGTCATTCTCGTCTCCGCCGCCCCCTTCCCCGCTTTCAGGCGGTGGGTCAAGCACATCGACCAGGCGCTGGGCCGGCGGCAGGTCCTCCTCTTCGGTGCTTCCGCCCTGCGAACGACGCTCGATGGAGGTAACCAGGCCCCGAATCAACTCCCGGCGGGTTCGCTCCCGTCCCTCGCTGTCCAGGTCCGACACATCCATAAATCCGGCCGCCATGTGATGATGCCCTCCCGCGGTGCCCAGCTTACCGATATGGCGGTTCAACAATCGACCACATCGGGCGCGGGGATCGCTGCTCCGGATCGAGATCAGCAGGCGCCCATGCATCCCGGCCACGCAGAATGCCCAGGTAACCCGCTCCATTCGCTGGAGCAAATCCGCCACTTCGGCCACAATTTCGGGCTGTTGAACCGTCTCGATCATCGTCCAGACTACTCGTCCGTATACGAACGCATTCCGAATTGCCTCCTGAAGATTCACGTAATACATCCTGGGCAGGGGGGCATGGCGGATCCGCCCCAACTGTGACAGATTGGCACGCGCGAGCAGTTCCACGTAGGCCTCCAGATCCTCCGATGTACTGTCCCGGGACAAATCGAGCGTTTCGCTGGCAATGGCATATGCCATGACGGTGGCAAGCCACTTCGGAATCACGATGTCACACATCTTCAGGTATTTATAAATGATGGTGGAGGTGGCGCCCGTCCCACTCTGAATATCAACAAAGAGCTCCTTGGCTGGACGCACATTTCGCTTCAGGGGATGATGATCGATCACCGCGACAGGCTCGGCGTAGGATGGAATGGTCACGTTCGTCGACCACGGTGAAGTATCCAGAAGAATGCAAGGCAGCGGCCGACTGGGCGGACTCTCGCGGGACAACAATCCCCACGAATAGCGAATTTGCCGCAACAGTTCTCGATTTTCCGCGCGAGAAACCGTTCCGGTAAAGAGAATCTGCCCCCGAATCCCGAATTGTTTCGATAACAACAGGTACATGCCTGCCGCAGACGCCAGCGCATCCGGATCCGGGTAGTTGTGCGGAATCAGTAGTACGCACCCGCGAGCCGGAAGCACTTCACCCAATCGGCGTATAACATCAGGAACGTCGGCCGGATCTTTTTGATTCGACTCCGACATTTGCTCCAGTGTAGCCACCGAACTTCAAAAGGCAAGCGGAGGTTTTTCCCCGCACCGCACCGCTCCTTGCATCTACCCAAAATTTCCTGTTTTCAATCTGAAAAAATTCGTGCAAAGATGTGCAAAAGAGCAATCGACACCAGCAAGCAATCAGTCTCACTTTTAGAATGCACGGCCTCGATCTTATTCTAAACAAGTCCAGCCATCTTCTTGTTCTGCGCGAACTCTATCATGCGGAAGAAGCATTGACGGGTCGGGAATTGCAGCGAAGAACAGGCCTGTCCAATCGTGCGACGATGCTGGCCCTGGAATCCCTCGTAGACACATCCGTTGTTCGTTGCGAAACCACTCCCCAGGCCAACTGGTACGAAGCAAATTCAAACAACTATTTCTTTTCGAGGGCACTCAAAGTCGTTTTCGAGACCGAGGACATGTTCTGGGATGATCTGCGAAAACTGATTCGTAAAACCATTATCCCACGACCCATGGCAGCCGTCATCACCGGACCCCTTGCGCGCAACGATGCGGAATCTTCCGGCCGCCTCGAAATCACAATGATTTTCAGTTCGGGAAGAAATCGCATGCGGGCGTTTCGCACCTTCGAGGATTTAATCGAATCAGTTTGGGAACGCTACGCACTGAACGTCGAAGCAAACTGGCTCGATACGAACAGCGTGGAGTTGGAAGAGTACGAAACATTGTGGAGACGCATCGAGAGGGAAGGTGTGCTGCTGTTCGGGACACTGCCGTGACCCGATCTTGATTTTCGTCGTCGGGCCATGAAGCTCGACTGCAATCGATTCCGTTCGATTGAACCTCCGGATTTGTATTCAACATGCCCGATCCGTCACAGTTACCCATTTACGACGTTCGGGCCGGAATCACCTCCGCTCTTCGTCAAAGTCCTCGCCTGGTCCTCACCGCGCCGACCGGTTCCGGCAAGTCCACCCAGGTACCCCAGATGCTGCTGGATGCGAATTCAGTCGAGGGCCGGATCGTTGTGCTGCAACCCCGCCGCATCGCAGCACGAATGCTGGCCTCGCGCGTTGCGCAGGAGCGCAACTGCAGGCTGGGCAGCGAAGTCGGGTATCACATTCGCCTGGATCGAAAAGCGGGACCGGAAACTCGGATCCTCTACGTGACCGAGGGGATTCTGCTTCGTGAATTTCTCCGCAACCCCAACCTCGATGGAATCGGATGCGTGGTCTTCGACGAGTTTCACGAACGCCACCTCTACGGGGACATCACCATGGCGCGCGCGCGGAAACTTCAGTCCGATGAGCGCGATGATCTGAAACTGGTGGTCATGTCCGCCACCCTGGACGTCTCCACGGTGGAAAGAGCATTGGAGCCCAGCAGGACAATCTCCGCCGAAGGGCGAACATTTCCCGTCGACATTCAATACGCGGAAAAGAAGATCAATTTTGACAAGACGCCGGCATGGGATGCCGCCGCCGCCGCATGCGAACACGCGGTGCAAGACTCTCCGGGCGGAGATATTCTTGTTTTCATGCCCGGCGCGTATGAAATTCGGCGCACGGTCGACGCTCTGAAACATTCAAAACAGGCTCGCGGCCTGGAAATTCTGCCCCTCCATGGAGAACTCGCCGCCGCCGACCAGGACCGCGCGGTCGCCACCGCGGGCAGGCGCAGAATCATCGTGGCAACGAATCTGGCCGAAACCTCGATCACCATCGAAGGAGTGCGCACGGTGGTGGATTCCGGCCTGGCACGTGTACCCTCTCATGATGCGAACCGCGGCATCAATACCCTCTCCATCCGGTCTATCAGCCGGGCATCGGCCGATCAACGCGCGGGGCGCGCCGGGCGGGTGGGCCCTGGAACATGTGTCCGACTGTGGACCGAGCGCGAACAGCATGAGCGGGCTCTGCAGGAACTTCCCGAAATCGAGCGGCTTGATTTGTCCGAGGCAATTCTTGCCCTCGCCGCCGGCGGGATCAACGACCTCAATGATTTCCCCTGGATTACGCCGCCCCCTCCGCAATCGATTCTTCATGCCAGGTCCCTGCTTTGCGATCTGGGAGCGATTGAAGGAGAAAATAGACTTGTTGTCACCGAATTGGGCCGGCGCATGGTTGCCTTTCCGGTTCACCCGCGATATGCGCGACTGCTTCTGGAATCCGGCGACAGGGATTGCGTTTATGAAGCGGCGCTGGTCGCCGCTCTTATGCAGGGCAGATCAATCCTGATTCACTCCGCAGGACGGGAAGTTCAACGACGCAGGACAGACGCGTGGGGCGATGAGGAGAACTCGGATTTCTTCGTGCATTTCGCCGCCCTCTCGGTGGCCAGGAGAAACCGATTCCAGGTCGATGCATGCCGCGAACTGGGAATTCATGCGCAATCCGCCCGCCAGGTGCCGCCGCTGCATGACTCCTTTCTTCGCATTGCTCGCGCACAAGGATTGCCAATCAATGAAGAAGTTCCCGCCGATCCGGAGACCGTTCAGCAATGCATTCTCGCGGGATTCGTCGATCAACTGGCTCGGCGGCGGGACAGCGGCAGCCTCCGGGTCGACCTGGTACATGGAAGAAGAGGCGAGCTGGATCGAAACAGCACCGTACGAAAGAGCGAGCTGCTGGTAGCGGGAGAGATTCGCGAAGTGGAGTCTCGAAAGAACGAGCGTCGCGTCACCCTGTCCCTGTGCACGCGGGTGAAGGAGCAGTGGCTCGTTGAAATGTTTCCCCAGGACTTTTCCAGGGAAGATGCAGTCACGTTCGATGCGACAGGAAAGCGCGTCGTGGGCGTCGTCCGCAGAAAATTTCGGGACCTGGTCCTGGAAGAAAAGAATCTGCCATCCGCTCCGGCAGAACAAGCCGCGGCCATGCTGGCCGAAGGAATCATGGACGGGCGGTTTCACTTGAAGCATTGGAACCACGACGTGGAGCAGTGGATCTTCCGGGTCAATGGTCTGAGCCGCTGGTGCCCCGAATTGGAGTTTCCTCATTTCGGTGACCCGGACCGGAGACTTATCCTGGAACAATTGTGTTTCGGGAGTGTAAGCGCGAAGGAAGTTCGAGATAAACCGGTAAAACCGGTACTGCGGGAATGGTTGTCTGCCGGTCACCGGACGGCGCTGGATGAATATGCTCCCGAACGAATCCCCCTGCCCTGCGGTCGCAAAGTCCGGGTGATCTACAGCCAGAATGACTCCCCCACCATCAGTTCCCGGATCCAGGATCTCTACGGTGTAAATCGGCCCATCACCATTGCCATGGGAAAACAACGACTTCGCATTCAGATCCTCGCCCCCAATCAGCGTCCGGTACAAGTGACGGACGATCCGGCCGGATTCTGGCGGGACACATATCCCGCAGTGAAGAAAGAGCTGCAGAAGAAGTATCCAAAACACGAATGGAAGTGAACGAAGCAATCGTCTCCCTGTCTAATCGCGCAGAGTGAAGGCAAAATCGCCAATTCCCGCCGGACTTCTCCTCAAGACCATTCGCAAGGCCATCCAGGGCTTTACGGAGAGCAAATTGATCTGGGTGTTCTTCCTGGTTTTCTCGGCATCAATGATTTTCGGTCCCTCAATCTTTACGACCAGCGATCCGAAAACTCTGGAAATCGCCGTGCCCACGATGTCCGACGACATGGCGGTCAGGGTGATTACCAACGCGGCCGCCTACGAAATCTCGGGGCGCTACGACGAACGTCGGAAACGATTCAATGAGTGCCAGGTAGACATAGACGCCGGCGTGATTATTTACAGTGAGAGGGAAAAACACATTACCCGGCATCTGCTTGCAAACATCGAGTCGGCGATTCACGAAGTGGGAATGAATTGCCGGGTCCTGTCCGTTCGGGCATCCGGGCATCAATACTGGGCGGACCGAACTTCGGCCGTAATTCATGTCCCGGAGATGACCACCAATACGGCCGCAAACATCGTCGTTTCCGCAATTGCGTATGCCCGGGCGGACGGGGAAAACGAAAACATTCTGATCGATCGTGAGAACCGGCGGCTTACGATCAAGTATGAAAGCCTCCTGACCGCTCCCAGAAACATTGAGCAGGCCATTGCATTCGTAGGTCACACCGCCAACGGAACCCGCCCCAACCTCGGAAGGACGGATGCGTTGCCGCTGGGTTGGGACCCCATCCGGGTTCGATGGAACGGCGGGTAGAGGGTGCGGGGCGAGGGATTCCGCCGTCGGTGCCCGAGGACAACGCGCTATACTTCCCCACTTCCAATCGTAGTTTCCACCGCAGATCGATGCGGTTCGAATGGAGTTCGCGCGAGATCGATCAACCCACTGCGGACTGAAGTCCGCTACACCTGGACGCGGAATGAATTCCGCGCTACCTGCACTCCGGGTCTGTGCGACCGTCTTTCCAACGTCATTCTTTCCGGCGTACCAGGGCGCGTCCGCGAGGAAATACTTGTTGGTGATTTTCTATTCGATGGTCAACCACGGAACGAAGTGAATGGCGTGGATGAACACCCGATGAATTCCGACTTCGCAATTTCGGGGATTACCCTATGGTGTGGAAAGGCCGAATCGAATGTATATTGATTTGCACTCACATGATTGAAAACGGAAAGCGGATTGTAATCGTAGGCGGCGTAGCCGGGGGTGCCTCGTGTGCCGCGCGGGCCCGAAGACTTTGTGAGAAATGTACCATCGAGATCTTTGAGAAAAGCCCCTTCGTTTCGTTTGCGAATTGTGGCCTGCCCTACTACGTCGGCAATGTGATCACGGAGGAGAAGAACCTCCTGGTGGCCACCCCTCAGCGCTTTCACGACTACTTCAACATCAAGGTGCACACGGAACACGAGGTGACTGCGATCGATCCGGCCGCCCGGGAGATCGAGGTCTGCGACCTGAAAACCGGCGTGCGCCGCAGCGAACCCTATGACGCGCTTGTCATGGCGACGGGGGCGAACGCCATCCGGCCGCCTTTGCCGGGAATTGACCTCCCCGGCGTACGAATCCTCCGCACGATTCCGGACAGCCGCCGGATGCGGGCGGCGGTAGAAAAGGCCGGAAGCGCGGTGGTTGTGGGAGGCGGATTTATCGGATTGGAAATGGCCGAAAACCTGGTGCGGCGGAACATTTCGGTTACGATCATCGAGGCGGCGCCCCAGGTCATGACACCCCTGGATCCGGAGATGGCGATCCGTGTGGCACAGCAGCTCAAGGAAAACGGCGTGGAAGTCCGCGTCAACTGCGCGGTAGAATCATTTGCCGAGTCAAAGGGTGGTGGTCTCGAGGTCCATGTCTCCACCGGAGAATCCCTACGCGCCGATCTCGCGGTTCTCGCGATCGGGGTCAAGCCCGCCGCCGAACTTGCTGTCACTGCCGGCATCGATACGGGAAGCAGCGGGGGCATCCACGTGGATGACTCCATGCGAACGAGTGACCCGAACATCTGGGCGGTAGGTGACGTGGTCGAAACCACGGACATTGTGACCGGAACTCGCCGTCCCCTGGCGCTCGCCGGGCCCGCAAACCGCCAGGGAAGAGTGGCGGCGGCTACGATCATGCGCAGCTTCTACCCTGAAACCTGCGAACGGCGTTCAGGAATCCGATTCCGGGGCGTTCAGGCGACGTCTGTTTGCGGTGTGTTCGGGATGACCGTGGCAATGACGGGCGCGAACGAACGCGCGCTGCAGCACGCGGGGATCGAGGATTTCGAGAGAGTCTACCTGCACCCGGGCCACCACGTAGGATACTATCCGGGCGCGAGGCCGATTCATTTGAAGCTCATCTACTCCACCACGGACGGCCGCATTCTCGGCGCCCAGGCCGTGGGCGAAGCCGGGGTGGAACGCCGAATCGATGTGATTGCCATGGCCATGCAGATGGGCGGAACGGTTTTCGACCTCGAGGAAGCCGAATTGTGTTATGCGCCCCAGTTCGGAGCCGCGAAGGACCCCGTAAACCTGGCCGGGATGATCGCGGCAAATACATTGCGCGGTGACTTTTCGCCGGCTGCGTGGGAAGAGCTGAACTCCTCGAATGCGGTAGTGCTCGACGTTCGTAGCCCGGAGGAATTCCGGGACGGACACATACCCGGTTCCGTAAATATTCCCCTGCCGGACTTGCGGGGTCGCATCGACGAACTGTCGCCGGCGGAGAGCGAAGAGTGGAAACATCGGGAAGTGTGGCTCACCTGCGGCGTAGGTCAGCGAGCCTACTACGCAACCCGCCTCCTCATGCAGAATGGCTACAATGTGAAGGTTCTATCGGGGGGTATGATGACTTACGAGACCCTGGTTGCTGCGCGTTCCCAATCTGCGGCTCCGTAGGGCTGCGGGCAATCCTTATGAAAAACGGCCGGGAATGACGTTATCGCACAAAGGTGATGGGCTCCGGGCTGTTGGCTTCGTGAGGCACGGGCCGGAAGCGCCGTGCCACGTTTCGTGGTTCCCTCAGATGGCTTTGAAGCAGAGGGTGGCGTTGTGTCCGCCGAAACCGAGGGAGTTGCTGAGGCAGGTTTTTACCGGCATCTCGCGAGCCTCATTGGGGACGTAATCCAGATCGCAGGCGGGATCGGGGGTTGTGTAATTGATGGTAGGCGGAACCACTCCATCGCGAATTGCGAGTGCGCAGGCGACGGCCTCGATTCCTCCGGCCGCTCCCAGGAGATGACCGGTCATCGATTTTGTTGAACTGACGGCAATCTTTTTCGCGACGTCTTCGCCCAACGCCTGCTTGATTGCCAGGGTTTCGCTGCTGTCGTTCAGTGTGGTGCTGGTTCCGTGAGCGTTGATGTAATCAACATCGGCCGGATTCAAGCCGGCGTCCGCCACCGCGAGTTTCATTCCCCGGGTCGCACCGGCGCCGTCCGCGGGCGGCGCGGTCATATGGTACGCGTCTCCGGTCCGCCCGTAACCCGCAACCTCGCAATAGATTTTTGCGCCGCGCTTGCGCGCAGACTCGAACTCTTCCAACACAACCACTCCGCCGCCTTCTCCGATCACAAATCCGTCGCGATCCAGATCGAAAGGGCGTGAAGCCCCCTTGGGATCATCGTTTCGCGTGCTCAAAGCTTTCATGGCGGCAAAACCGCCCACGCCCAATTTCGTGATTGCGGCCTCGGCGCCCCCGGCCACCACGACGTCGGCCTCGTTGTGCTGAATCACACGCAGGGCCTCTCCGATCGAGTGCGTAGCGGTTGTGCAGGCGGAGACGATGGCAAAATTCGGCCCGCGCAGCCCGAACTCGATCGCAATCATTCCCGGCAGCATGTTGCAGATCATTTGTGGGATGCAGAATGGGGAAAGCCGCCTCGGTCCCCGTTCCAGGAGAATCCGGCTCGATTCCTCCATGATATTGAGGCCACCGATTCCGGAACCGACCAAGACCCCTGCCCGCTCAGCTTCCTCTTCCTTCAACTGGAGGCCGGAATCCTCCATCGCTCGACGGGCAGCGACAATGCCGAACCGCACAAACGGGTCGGTGCGCCGGAGTTCCTTGACGTGAAAGTGATCCTCGTGAACGAGGTCGCGGACCTGTCCGGCGATTTTGGAGGCAAAGGGGGCAGGATCGAAATGAGTGATGGTGTCGATCCCGGACTCTCCATTTACGAGACCGCGCCAAAACATTTCGGAATCGCACCCTAGCGGGGAAACGACTCCCAACCCGGTAATTACAGCTCGTCGCATAATGAAAAAGGCCGGACGGACACTTTACAGGTATCCGCCCGGCCGAAAATTTTCGGAGAAAATAAAATCAGCCGTCGAAGCCCTTTTCTTTCAGGTAGCTGACCACGGATCCGACCGTGTTCAGCTTTTCGGCATCTTCGTCCGGAATTTCCGCGCCGAACTCCTCTTCGAATGCCATCACGAGTTCAACGGTGTCGAGCGAATCGGCGCCGAGATCTTCGATAAAGGAAGCATCAGAAACTACCTGATCTGCATTTACGCCGAGCTGTTCGACAATGATATCTTTGACTTTTTCGTCCAAGGCCATGGTTCGGATTCCTCCTGATTGATACTTAATGAAGGTCTACGCGGTGACCATCCCGCCGCAAACCGATAAAACCTGTCCATTCACATATCCGGCTTCCTCACTCGCCAGATAGGCGACGACATCCGCCACTTCTTCCGGTCCGCCAAATCTGCCGGTCGGAATATTCTCAAGCATTTTGTCCCGGATATCCTCCGGAAGCGCGTCTGTCATTGCTGTCTTTATGAACCCGGGCGCAACCGCATTGGCGCGAATTCCCCGACCCGCAAGTTCCTTGGCGGTTGATTTCGTCAGCGCGATCAGACCCGCTTTTGACGCTGCGTAATTGCACTGTCCGGCGTTTCCAATCAAGCCGATAATCGAGGCAATATTCACGATCGCGCCGGATCGCTGCTTCATCATGAGCTTGGAAACAGCCCGGGTGAACAAGAACGAGCCCTTTAAATTGATATTAAGGACGGCGTCCCAGTCGTCTTCCGACATCCTGGCCAGAAACCCGTCTTTGGTAATCCCGGCGTTATTTACGAGAATATCGATCTGCCCGAATTCTTCCTTGACCGCCTTGACCGCGGCAATCACCTGGTCCGCCTGGCTGACATCTGCCGAGAATCCCGCGGCCTTCCGCCCTATTTCAGCGACTCCGGATTTGGTCTCCTCCAGCCAATCCACCTGCAAATCGCACAATGCCAGGTCGGCGCCTTCCCGGGCCAGTTTGAACGAAATCGCCTGGCCTATGCCTCGCGCCGCGCCCGTAACCAGTGCAATTTTTCCCTCAAGTCGACCCATTTTCGATCTCATTATCCTCCGGCAAATACTCAATATCCGCCAATAAAGCAGGACCCCAAGCTGATAAAGTCGCGTATGGTAGCCAAAAGGGCCTCCTTGTCAATCCGCTCTTGCCGGCCCCACCCGGGTGGACGAAGGGCGAGGCGGAATTTCACACCGCGGAGGCGCGCCGGCCTCCCTATTGCCCTCTCCCCCACTCCACCAACGAGGCGCCCCAGGTAAACCCCGCTCCGAACACCACGAACATGATGATATCTCCCGCTTTTACAAACCCCTCCCGCGCCGCCTCGTCGAGTGCCACGATCACCGAAGCCGCCGAAGTATTCCCGTATTTGTCCACGTTGATATAGACCTGGTCTTCGGTTGCTCCCAACCTCTGTCCCACCGCCTTGATGATCCGGGCGTTGGCCTGGTGGGGAATGATTGCGCGAATGTCCTTCATCGTCAGCCCGCTTTCCTCGAGCAATTGCTTTGCGCTTCCGGTCATATTCGACACCGCGCGTTTGAAGACCTCCTGCCCCTCCATTTTTATGTACTGAAGCCGATCGTTTACGTTTTCCGGCGTGGTTGGATTTCGGCTGCCACCGCCCGGAATCTTGAGCAAATCCGCCAGGGTCCCGTCCGATCCGGTTACGGTGTGGATGATTCCCCTCCCGGATCCGGGTCCGAGGACGGCCGCGCCCGCGGCGTCACCGAACAGGATACAGGTGGCGCGGTCCTGCCAATCCATCACCGAACTCATTTTCTCGGCGCCGATGACCAGCACGCACTTACGCGCGCCCGATTGCACGAACTGCCGGCCGACTTCCAGGGTGTACAGGAAGCCGGAGCAGGCCGCTTCGATGTCCATGCAGGTGGCGTTGCGAGCGCCAATCTGCTTCTGGACAAAACAGGCGGTACTCGGAAAGAGCATATCGGGAGTGGATGTTCCTACCAGGATCAGGTCCACATCGTCGGGCGCCACGCCGGCGTCCTGCAGCGCCCGGTCCGCGGCGGCGGAAGCCAGGTCGGAGGTGGCCTGGTCATCGGCCGCGAGCCGACGCTCGCGCAGCCCGGTCCGGGTGACGATCCAGTGGTCCGAAGTATCCACCATCGACTCAAGCTCGGAATTGGGCATCACCCTCTCCGGCAGGTAGGATCCGGTACCGAGAAAGTGGACAGGCAGTAAGCGGGGCGGGAGGGAGGAAACGTCAGCCATTCGCCAATGCCTCCGAACTCTTCCGAACGCTTTCGGCGATCTTGGGATTGATCCCGTGCTCAACGAATTCGGCGGCAACACGGAGGGCGTTGCCGACGGCTTTCGAGGAGGAGGAACCGTGTCCAATGATGCACACACCGTTCACGCCCAGGAGTGGCGCTCCGCCATATACCGCGGGATCGGCCCTCTGCTTGATTGCATCGAAGGCCCCCCGGCACAACGCCGCTCCAGCCTTGTATATTAGTTTCTTCTCGATCTCCTCCTTGACCCACTGCCCGAGGGAACGAGCCACGCTTTCACTGGTTTTCAGCACGACATTACCAACAAAACCGTCGCAAACAGCGACGTCCACCTTTCCTTCGAACAAGTCGCTACTCTCCACGTTTCCAACGAAATTCAACCCGGAACGCTGGAGGAGATCGAAAGCCGCCTTGGTGACATCGTTGCCCTTGGCATCCTCTTCTCCGATGCTGAGAAGACCAATCACCGGGTTCCCGGCGCCGAGGACTTCCTGGCAGCAGACGGCACCCATGGCGGCGAACTGGCACACCATCTCCGCCGAGGCATCAGGATTTGCGCCCGCGTCGAGCATCACGAACGGCTTTCGGTTGGTGGGAAAGATCGCGGCAATTGCAGGCCGGGTAACGCCTTCCAGCGTTCGCAACTTCAAGGTGGTGGCCGCAACGGCGGCACCGGTATTTCCAGCGGAAAAAACTGCGTCGGCTTCGCCATTCTTCACAAGATCCACGGCCCGGCTAATGGAAGAGTCCTTCTTCCGTCGGACAGCGCCGGCGGGAGATTCGTGCATGCCGACGACTTCGGTTGCCTCGACGATCCGGATGCAGGATGGAACCGACGGATGATCCGCGAGAACTTTTTCGATGGCGGCGGGAGATCCGACAAGGAGGATTGACTTGATACTTTCGCAATCCCCGGCCGCGGATACTGCGCCCTCGACGATGGGCCCGGGTGCGAAATCGCCGCCCATCGCATCAACAGCGATTCGCGCCATTAGTCGTCCGCCGAGATCGTGATCACCTGTCTCCCTTTGTAGTAACCACAGGACGAACAGACTCTGTGCGGCAGGATCGGCGCTCCACATTCCTTGCAGGAAACGGACGCGGCAACCGGCCGGCGATGGGTTGCCTTACGAGATCTGATCTTCGACTTCGACGTTTTTCTTTTTGGTACTGCCATGGGAAATTCTCCTTCTGCGGGCGCCGCCGCAAATGCCACATCGTCCCATTCGTGGCACCGCGTACTCGCGGTCATTCCTTATCGAACCGTAGAGTGTCCAAGGAATTCCACCTCAGATCCGTTTCGTCTCCCCTACAGGAACATTCTTCTCGATTTCGATTTACTCCGCATTGAGGGCAAAGCCCGGCGCAGTCCTCGGAGCACAGCGGAAAGGATGGCGCATGGAGCAATATCGCATCGCGCAAATCCGGAGTAATGTCTACCGCTTCCTGGTCCGGCTCGATTTCGTAAGCGCGGAGGAAAGCGGAATCGCTCACGAATGTCGAGAAAATTTCTGCACAACGGGAGCAAACGAGGCCCACGGTGGCCGATACGACCCCCCTGACGATGAGATCCGCGGAGAGAACTTCCACAAACAACTCATAATCAATGGGTTGCGATGCGGATCGGATCTGGTCTTCCGGCCTCAGATCGAGAATTTCCGGAGATTCTGTGCCAACATACCGGCGGCCCTCTTCCGGGACCTTGAGAATTTCAACGATCATGAATTCCCCCGGTTTATTGTGGTTTTTCCCGGCCGAACTTGCCGGCCAGGGCCTCCGCTACCTGCGGACTGACGAAATGTGACACTTCCCCGCCGAGACGAGCCACCTCCCGAACCAGGCTGGAGCTTACATAGCTGAAGTCTTCCTTCGTCATCAGAAACAGCGTCTCGACCTCGGGAGACATTTTTCGATTCATGAGGGCCATCTGGAACTCGTACTCGAAGTCGGAGAACGCGCGCAAACCCCGGACCAGGACGCTTTCGGGGCGATCTCGGAGGTAATCCACGAGCAGCCCGTCGAAGACCTCCACTTCGATGCCATCCAGATCGCGAACCACTTCGCGGATCAGTTCAACCCGCTCATCGGTGGAAAAAATGGCCTCTTTTCCCGATGCATCCCGGGCCACGGCAACGGTCACCCGTCCGAAAATCCGGGCCGCGCGGATGATGAGATCCTCGTGACCCAGGGTCACCGGGTCGAACGTTCCCGGATATATTGCGGAAGACATCACGTTTACCTCAGCCGATAGTGCAATAACCTAGTGTCGCCGTACGCCTTGTCGCGGAGCAATTCCCACGCTTCAGGCTCGAGCACTTCCTCGCGGGAGGCCTGTTCGAGGACGAGCAAACCACCGGGCGTAAGAATATCCCCGTCTGCGAGCCCGGGCAAGAGCTTCCCCGGCCACTTTTTGTCATACGGGGGATCGGCCAGAACCAGATCGAATCCCGCCGATTTCCCGCTCTCGCCCACGGTAGAGAGAAACCCGCCTACATCCGCCCGCACCACACGGGTTTCCGCGCGAATTCCGCGGGACATGAAGCGTACGGACTGGCGCAGGGACTTCACCGTGCGATCGCTCTTCTCCACCCACCACACCACCCGCGCCCCCCGGCTCAGCGCTTCGAGCCCCAGCATCCCGCTCCCGGCAAAGAGATCGAGCACCCGGGCCCCCGGCACCACCTCGGCCACCGATGAAAACAGGGCCTCCCGAATCCGCTCCGATGTCGGACGAATATCGCCCTTCGGAATCGCAACGGGACGCCCGCCTAAAACGCCACCCGTGATTCTCATGCAGCCATCTTTACATGACATGCCGAAAAAACAAAAGCCTCACCTATCCGGATCCATTCAGGGTGAAACGAAGAATGGAACCACGAAACACACGAAAGAGCGGCCTACGATGATAAGATACATCAGGGGTGGGTCGTTCACCACTTGGTAAGGTGTGTCGTAGATTCGAAACGGCATCTAACTTTCATGCGTTTCGTGTATTTCGTGGTTTAATCCACAGCGCAAAACCGAACTTGCATTCTCCTTCCCTGCTCCCCATCGTACTTGCTCGCGCTGCGCGAGCTGAAACATGGAGTTGCGAATGGCCAGAATTATCAATCAACCGTCAATCATCGAAGCATGTGGTGAACCTCCGAAACGTATCGAAGAATATGTCGGCCGCGTCAACAGCGGTACGGAGGCGGTCAGCATCGCGAAAATGAAAAGTCCCCCGGGATGGTCCGAGCCGGGTCAGGTCCCCGAATTCGACGAGTACACCGTGGTTCTGAACGGCTCTCTGCGCGTGGAGCTTAAAGATCAAACCGTCGATCTCGCGCCCGGCCAGGCCATCATTGTGACCGCGGGAGAGTGGGTGAAATACGGTTCACCGGATCCGGAGGGCGCAGAGTATGTGGCGGTATGCCTGCCGGCATTTTCACCGGATACAGTGCATCGGGAAGAGGGAGGGCAGGGAGGAGGCCTTGCGCGCGCGCCATGACTCCGGCTCACTCTATCCGAATTCAGGAACGTCTAGTTTTGGACGGATTCTTTGCAAATTTTGTGGGTGTGGGCAGCAGCCTGGGGTGATGTGAAGCTTGTTGGCTGGGAGGATCGATGAAGCGGGTCGATGGTTCTCTCGTGACGGATCGAATGACGAGTATCGGTCAATCGTCTTGGGTCTTCGTGCACCGTCTTCGTCTCGCGACTTGGCGAACGGATCGGAGCACGAAGAGGGTGCACGAAGGCGGAGTACGATTTTCGGTAACGCGAGATGCAGGTCCTGCAATAAGAGGCGAGGAGAGAAAAATGGCATGGTAAACTTTTCCGCTCAGCCGCGGAAAGCCCAATTGCCAGTCGATATTCACAGTCTCCTACAAAATTCGCGATCGAACGTTTTGGACTAAGTTTTGGAATTTGGTTTGAAATCGAGTTCAGGACTAAATTCCAAAACCTAGTCCAAAACCAAAATCTTTTTGCACTCGAGTTTGAAAAATGTGCGAGAAAAAATTAATGGCGCGTAAGCGCCGATCGGCACCTAAACCCCGAGACCCAATCCCCCGCCGGGAACGTCGATAATCCGGGTGTCGCGGGGCTCCCCTGAATCGTCCGGGTCCGGGTAGTTCAGGGTGTAGTGAAGGCCTCGACTCTCGGTGCGGAGAAAAGCGCATCGAATGACCAGTTCGGCGACATCCGCGAGATTTCTGAGTTCGAGAACATCCGACGTTACGTAGTAATCGAGGTAATACTGTCGAATCTCGCGACGCAGGTTGTGAATCCTGCTCAGGGCGCGCTCGAGCCGTTTGTTGGTACGAACAATGCCGACATAGTCCCACATGCAGGTTCGCACTTCATTCCAATTGTGTTCCACCACCACCGCCTCATCACTGGTAACGGCATCCCCGTACTGCCAGTCGGGGATGTCGGGAGGCGTCCACCCGTTGTTCTCATGACGGGAAATGATCTGCTGTGCCGCATTGTAGGAGCACACCATTGCTTCCAACAATGAATTGCTTGCCAGGCGATTTGCCCCGTGGAGGCCGGTGCAGGTCACTTCGCCCGCCGCGTAGAGCCCCGGCAGCGCGGTTCGCCCCATGACATCCGCCTCCACCCCGCCGCAGAAGTAATGTGCAGCCGGCACCACCGGAATCCGATCCGTCGCCATATCGATACCGTACTTCATGCATTCTGCATAAATGTTCGGAAAGCGCTTTTGGAGGAACGCCCGGGATTTGCTGGTGATGTCTAGATATACGCACGCGTCACCTCGCCGCTTGATCTCATCATCGATGGCACGGGCAACGATGTCGCGCGGGGCAAGCGATCCCCTTGGATCGTGTCGCTCCGTGAACGCTTCTCCCGCCTCGTTCACCAGGACTGCCCCCTCGCCACGGACCGCTTCGCTGATCAGGAATGACTTGTTTTCGGGATGGAAAAGGCAGGTAGGATGGAACTGCACGCACTCCATGTTCACAATCGGAAGCCCCGCGCGCCAGGCCATGGCGATTCCGTCGCCGGTGGCGATGTCGGGGTTCGTGGTATAGAGGTACACTTTGCCCGCCCCGCCGGTGGCGAGAAGTGTGTTGGGTGCGCAGGCGCCGAAGATTTCCCCGGTATCGTTGTCCAGCATGTAGGCGCCGATGCATCTCGACTCGGCATCGCTTCCGAGCCACCCCGTGGTCACCAGGTCAAGCGCCATGGCATTGGGATGAATTTCGATGTTGGGTTCCCGGTGGACGCGTTCCACCAGGGACGTGATCACCGCGTGACCCGTAATGTCTCCCGCGTGGAGCACGCGACGCCGGCTGTGCCCCCCTTCCGTGCCGAGGTCATAGCGGCCATCCCCGTTTCTTTCGAATTCAACACCCCACTGTTCAAGTTCGCTGATTCGTTCCGGGCCGCTTTCCACGATGGCCCGGACCACATCCTCCTTGCAGAGTCCCGCTCCTGCACCGAGGGTGTCCTGGACGTGCTGGTCGAACGTGTCCTCCGGATCGACCACGCAAGCGATGCCCCCCTGCGCCCAATCGGAATTGCTCTCTCCCGTGGCTCTCTTTGTCATCAGGAAAACACGGCCGTGGCGGCACAAGTGCAGGGCGGCGGTCAGTCCTGCGATTCCGCTGCCGAGAATCAGAAAATCTGCTTCGATGGTTTTCAATCAGCCTCCACGTGCTCTCCGGTAAACGGGACAAACCGAACCGGCATGAGAGATCGCTTTTTCACGGAACCATCGGCCTGCTTTTCAAGAATCAGCAAGTCCTGGCCTCCCTGTTGCGCTCCCACCGGAATAACCATTCTTCCGCCCACCTTCAACTGCTCGACCAGGGGCTGGGGGACGTGATCGGGAGCGGCGGTTACAATAATGGCGTCAAAGGGGGCATGCTCGGGCCAGCCAACATAGCCGTCGCCGGCCCGCACCGTAACGTTGGTGTACTGAAGCTCTTCGAGCTTGGAAGCGGCCTGCTTCGCGAGCCGGTCGACGATCTCGATCGTGTAGACTTTCTCCACGATCTCCGCCAGGACCGCGGCCTGGTACCCCGAGCCGGTTCCCACCTCGAGGATCACATCCTCCTTTGAAGGCTGAATGGCCTCGGTCATCGCGGCCACGATGTACGGCTGCGAAATGGTCTGCCTTGCCTCGATCGGGAGCGCGCTGTCATTATAGGCGGCGGAGCGGTAGCGCGGCAGAACAAACTCCTCCCGCGGGACCTTTCCCATGACCGACAGCACCACCTGGTTGGTGATTCCGCGGGCGGCAAGATCCCGCCTGACCATCCGCTCCCGCTTCTCCACGAATTCCTCCTTCGTCGGCGACTTCTCGGCACATGCCGGGGTGAATACCACCAGGAGGGCGGTGCCGGTGAGCAGCATCGCGCCCCTGGCTCCCCGTCGAATCCCTCGGCTTCTCATTACGAATTCCTCCGAATTGCTCGTTCACCAGGGAGTCTACGAATCCTGGTACGGCAAGGGCCAGTCCTGATTTGCATCCCCGATCGAAGTTCCGTAGAGTCAGCGCATTTCGCTACAGGGAGATAGAATGATCGAAACTGGAAAAACATACGTCGTTATGGGTCTGCTGGACCAGGACTCCATCGCCTTCGCGATCGGACAGAATATCGAAAAGCACGGTGGCAAAGTCATCTACACCGTTCAAAATGAACGGATGAAACGCCTGTTCTTCGACCGCAGCAAGAAGCTCTCCCAGGAGGCAAAAGATGCCGTGAAAGTGGATTTCTGCGATATTACGATTGAAGAGGAGGTCGAAGCGCTCTTTTCGCGCACCGGGCCCGTCGCGGGTGTCATCCATTCGATTGCATTCGTGAACCCCAAGACCTGTCTCGGTGAAGAGTACCACACCAGCGCTTTTGACGACCTCAAGACCGGGTTTCATATCAGCGTCATTTCCCTGGCGACGGTGGCCCGCTATGCGGTGCCGCAAATGCCGGGAGGCGGCTCCATAGCCTGTCTCACGTTTTCCTCGCATATTTCCTGGCCGTATTACAATTGGATGAGCGTCAACAAGGCGGCCCTGGAAGCGAATGTCCGCGGATTGGCTCGCCGCCATGGCCGCGACAACGTCCGGGTCAACGCGGTATCCGCCGGTCCGCTGCAAACAAAGGCGGCGGGCTCCATCCCCGGTTTCAATGAACTGAGCAGTACCTGGAGCCGGATCAGCCCGCTTCAGTGGAACCCGGAAGAGGATCGGTATGCCGTCGCGGATGCAGTGACCTTCCTGGTGGGTCCCCACTCCGCAAAAATCACGGGCCAAACGATACACGTGGACGGCGGCGCAAGTTCCACCGGCGGCGCACTGCTCGAGCATGAATCGGCGGGCGAATAAACACTATATAGCATACTACGTAGTACCCCGGGCCGCGCCCCCTATTGTTCATCCCGCCAAGCTCAAAATGGCGAAAGGTTTTCGACCGGTCAGTCGTCCGGCCTCCAGCCCGCACTGATCTATGCGGGCTACGCTTGCTCGATTTGATCCATCGCTTCCACTGCTTCCTCCCAGGCTGCGCTTTCGATTTCAAGTTCCGCCTGGATCTCGCTCAGCCGCCGGTTGGTAATCGCATAGTCGAGACTCTCGTCTTCCGAGAGCTGCTCCACTAAAGATTTCTGTTCGGACTCCAACGCTTCGATCTTCTTCTCGGCTTCGCGGATGGCTCGTTTCACCTCCAAGTGGCGAGCCCGGTTTTTTTCGCGTAGTTGAGCCCGCTTTTTCCGCTCTGTTTTCTTGTCCTGCTTCGCAGGCGCAGGCTGTCGAGGCGTGTCCGGAGGCTCCAATCCCGGGGAGGTATCCTTCTCGCAATAGTAGTCATAGCCGCCCAGGTACCGGGTAATGCCGGGCGGGGTCATCGCGATGATTCCGTCGGCGACCGCGCGGACAAATTCGATGTCATGGCTTACCAGGCAGATGGTACCTTCGTACGCCTTGAGTGCGGCCTCCAGCGCGCGGCGACCGGGTAAATCAAGGTGGGTGGTAGGTTCATCGAGAAGGAGAAAATTGGGGGGGCGAATAAACAGCCTGGCAAACGCGAGGCGGATTTTCTCGCCGCCGCTGAGCACGGATACTTCCTTCTCAACCGTGGGACCGCTGAAGCCGAAGGATCCCAGGATGGTTCGAACTTCCTTTTCGGTGGCATCCGGGGAAGCGGATTTCACCACCCGGATCGCCGACCACGCGGGCGGCATGGTTTCCGCAAAATCCTGGGACTGGTACCCCTCGACAACATTGTGCCCGAGAATCCGCCGGCCTTCGGACGGGTCGATACCTCCCGACAGGATTCGCAACAGGGTTGTCTTCCCCATACCATTGTATCCCACCAGCGCCAGTTTCTCTCCCCGCTCGACGCTGAAATCGATGTCGCGCAAAATCCAGGCGGAGGAATCATAGGAATGTGAGACTTTTTCGAGGCGCACGATTTCATTTCCGCAGTGCGGGGGAGGCGCGATTTGAATGCGCGATGCGCCGAAGGTCTCCCGTGGAACTTCAACCTGTTCGATGCGATCCAGCATCTTGATGCGGCTTTGGACCTGGGACGCTTTCGTGTTCTTGGACCGGAACCGCTCGATGAAACGTTCCACCTGCGCTCGCTTCCGTTCCTGTGACTTCTGCGCCGCCTCCATCTGGACGAGTCGACCCTCCTTCGTCGCCACGTAGTATGAATAACCGCCGGCGTACCGGGTAACCTGTCCGTGCGA
>Ga0315336_1002145_pt1 | contig 31961 bp, 25 predicted proteins | sample ASW5metaG_FD_204512 | JGI IMG/M metagenome (GOLD analysis project Ga0315336, IMG submission 204512) | Ammonia-oxidizing marine archaeal communities from Monterey Bay, California, United States - ASW #5 | ecosystem: Environmental > Aquatic > Marine > Intertidal zone | place: USA: California...
CATTGACTCTGGGTTTCTAAAAAAAGAAATCATTGATCGAGAAACTTTTGACCCTGCTGGATACTTTATTGCTGAACTAGATCAGAGACCAGTTGGTCTGTTCAGTATCGAACTTTTAACAGCTGAAATAGCATACATCTACCAAACTGGTCTTGTTAAAGATGCAATAGGCAAAGGGATCGGAGCAGCAATGTATTCTCAGGCGCGTAAATTCGCAGTTAGTCGTGGAGTGTCCAGAATCTGGGTAAGCACAAATATCGAGAACAGCGCGGCAAAGAAGTTTTTCCGTAAAATGTCATTTAAAGAAGTTTTTCAGATAACTGGCTATCTAATGCAGTAAGATGTGCTACCGCTGCGGTCATGCTCCGTACGTCATGAAGTGCATCATGGGCGTACAAATCCAGGGATAAGCCAAAATGTGAGTGCAAATCACCGCTATAGACTCCGTCGACATCTAAGCCGGCGCTGCGAAACTTTTGACGGAGATCGTGCATGTTATTATTGATACCCTCGGGGATAGATAGCTTATATAACTCACAGGATTGCTTTAGTACCACCCAGTCATTTCCCCAGGAGTAAGTAGGCAGGCGCCAGTTTTCTGTGAAAGCTGCAAACAAATTTAGAGCTCTTTGAAAAGGAATTCCCTCTACATCTATCTTCGTTTGAGTTATGCCAGTCAACTTTACGATATAGTCCGACAATTCGGAATTAATTTGAGGAATAACATACTGATTAAAAGCGGAAACTTCACTAAATTCATCCATGGGATCAACTCTTACAGCACCAATTTGAATGACTTCTTGGTGCTGCCAAGGCTCAGAGTAGTTATTGTCCATTGAACCTTCCCAGGAGGTCCACTCTAGATCAAAAAACACAATATGATCTGTAAGAGAAACGCCTTGACTATTCTGTGACTCAAAGTATGTCATTTGTTTTAGATTTTGGCAGTTTGGTTGGTCGACGCCTTAGCTCACTGATATATTGAATACCGTGAGTAACATATGTGGCTTTTCGAGCGACAAGTGAGCAGACAGTGGAGTAATAACCGAAATAGTTTAGTTCAGATGATTAATGTTACTCGAATATATTAATTGTGACATTGTAACCTGGCATTTAGTCGAGAAATAAACATCTATGAAACCTATCCAAACAACACAGACAAGAAGTCACGGCAAGAAGAATGTTCCTGTTAATAAGGGACACTTTGACCTAGATACTCAAGAGCGAATAGATACGTTTCATCTAAAACTAGGCGCTGGGTGGGACCAATACCAAGAATATAGACGTAATTGGCATGAATATCCCACAAATCAGATTGTGAGAGATTACCCATTGCTTGTAGATGTTGAGCTGGCTTCGAGTTGCAATCTAAAGTGTCCGATGTGTTACACAATAACAGAGCACTTTAAGAAAAATGTGCGACAAAAGGTGATGGATTGGGATCTATATAAACGAGTTATAGATGAAGTATCTGGCAAGGTCTATGCGCTAAGATTAAGCTGGCGAGGCGAATCTACTCTGCATAATAAGTTTGTAGATGCTGTATCGTATGCAAAAGAAAAAGGTATTCGTGAAGTGTCTTTCCTTACAAATGGCTGGAAGCTAGATTTAGACTATTTCATTGAGTTGCAAAATGCTCAAGTCGACTGGATAACTGTTTCATTTGATGGTGTTGGCGAAGAATATAACAAAATACGAGCACCATTAAAGTACGAAGTAATGTTAGAACGCCTACGCAATATTCATGATTATAAGAAAAAAAATAATTTAAATAAGCCCGTGATTAAGATCCAGGGTGTATGGCCAGCTATTCGTAGCAATCCAGAACGTTTTTATAAAACGTTGGGCGCGGTGTCAGATTTGGTCGCGTTTAATCCTCTTATTGACTATCTGGGAAACGATAACGATACCGATATCCTCTACGAGGCAAACTTTTGTTGCCCGCAGCTTTACCAACGCTTGTTCGTCTCATCTACAGGGGATGTGATGATGTGTAATAGTGACGAATATGGTGATGAGATAGTTGGTAATGCTTGGGAAGAAACAATTCATGAAATATGGCACGGCCCAAAACTTCAAAAGATTCGACAATTGCATTCTGAGACTGATGGCTTCAAGAAAGTTCCGGTGTGTAGGAAGTGTTTTTACCCCCGAAAATCAGAAGTAAATGAATCCGCAATCGTAGACGGCAGAACTATACTAATTGAAAACTATGTGAACAGAGCGCAGGAAATCGGTGAATGAAGATATTGTCGATTTATCAGTCGATGCCCGCATCAGTGTCGTTATTAATCGACAATAAGATAGTAGCTGCAGCCCAAGAAGAAAGGTTTACAAGAAAAAAAAATGATGAAGAATTTCCGAAGCGATCTATAGAATATTGCATAAATTATGCCGACATCCAACCAAACCAATTGGATGCGATTGCAGTAGCTAGTTTGATTAGTCCTTTTGATGACCAACTAGTCCGCAAGAGTCAATGGACGATCAACGACTATTTAATAGAGCAACATAGACGTTGGAAACCGTATCTAGTCGATAAGACTCATGAAACATTGAAGTCATTACAGGACATTTTTCCCGAAAAAATTGATCTTGATACATACCCTTCTCATTTCTGGAGGTCGTTGTACCAAAATAAAGATCGACAGGAATTGTATTCGGAAAAAAGGTTAGCTTTATTTGCTGACCATCTGGATGTTCCAAGGAGCAAAGTACACGCAGTTGACCACCATAAGGCGCATGCATATTACTCTTATTACAGTTCTCATTTTCGAAAAGAAAAAGTGCTGGCACTAACAATTGATGGATGGGGTGATGGAATAAATGCAACTGTAGGAATATTCGAAGAGGATGGATGTTATAAACGGTTCTACGAAACAGATCAATGTGCGATAGCCCGAATTTATCGCTACATGACATTGTTGTTAGGAATGAAGCCAAATGAACATGAGTACAAGTTGATGGGATTAGCGCCTTATGGCAAAGCTGAGCATGGAGAGGCTGCGCTTGAAGTTTTTCGACGAACTTTACATGTTGATGGAATTGCATTTGCATGGCAAGAAAAGCCAACGGATAGTTATTTTTGGTTTAAGGAGCGTTTGGAGGGGTTCCGTTTTGATAGTATCGCGTGGGCTCTTCAGACATGGGTCGAGGAGTTACTATTAGAATGGGTAGACAACTGTATTAACAAATTCAACATTAAGAAGGTAGTTGTCTCTGGTGGTGTCGCAATGAATATAAAAGCGATGGGACGTCTTACCGGACTGCCTAAGTTGGATGACTTGTTTGTAGGTGGTTCTGCAGGAGATGAATCACTAGCAATTGGTTCGGCATTTTGTCTCGCCGAAGATCTGAATCGATCCAAAACTGGTGTATGGTGTAGTTCTGGAATTGAATCCTTATCCCATATGAACCTTGGGCCTCAAGCGAATAGGAATACCGAAATTGAAACAGTTGCAGACTTAGATCCGAACCAATATCTAATAACAAACGAAATAGGAAACAAGGAAATAGCCCGGTTGTTAGCGGAAGGCCAAATATTGGCGCGGTGTGCTGGACGTATGGAGTTTGGTCAACGCGCTCTTGGGAATCGGTCAATCCTGGCAGATCCAATCAGGTTGGAGAATAAAGAGCGGATTAATTCGGCAATTAAGAACCGTGACTTTTGGATGCCATTTGCTCCTGTAGTGCTTGATACATACGTAGATCAATACTTGGTTAATCCTAAAGCAATTCGTTCACCACATATGACAATTGGATTCGAAACTACCGACAGGGGGTACGATGCAATGAAAGCAGCCTGCCACCCAGCGGACCATAGTGTCCGGCCTCAAATTCTTCACGAGGATGCAAATCCGGATCTATACCTAATTCTCAAAGAGTTCGAAGAATTGACTGGAAGAGGTGCTTTGCTTAACACCAGCTTTAATTTGCATGGCTATCCCATCGTTAATACTCCCCAGGAAGCATTGAATGTCTTTCTAAATAGCCAGCTAGATGGACTTATTCTGAACAGTTGCCTTGTGCTGAGAAAAGAGAAATCTGTTCATTGAGGTAGTAGATCTAGTTAAATTCTGTCTTTCTGAGGCGCCCCAGATTTGCCAGATGAAAAAGGTTTATGAGCTATTTGAGTGATTGAATCGGATTAGAGTAATGTAGTGACGACGACGGTTAAACAGGTACTTGGAGTCACCGAAAAGTTTCCGATTATGCACTGTTGGACTAAAGCTACAGACTATATACAGTGATGAGTACAGATTCTCTAAAAGTTCGCAGGATAATAATGTACCGCGTGATTATGTTTATATTGCGTCTAATGTAATTGAAGGGTAGCTAAGATTAGCTTTATATGTAACTTGACACACTGAAGTTGGTGTACAGGAACTTTAGATCAACGATCAAATTGGGAAAATAAATACTACTCGACAGTGATCGTTCTGGTAATCGTCTAGATGCGTTCTACAGATCTTCTGTTAATAGTATGAACTAAGCATGCCCCGAATAAATATTTTCGTGTATAGCTAAATGAGTAATTTACGTTTTGTACTTACGCGACTGTGGCGTTACTTGAGTATATATTTCCTAAAACCGTTTGATGCAATTAATGACACATTAGTAGCGAGCCTTCTATCAACATATGAGTGGCCAGACGAAGTTGTAGAGATCGCTTCGGGAGATGGTGTATTTAGTTATGTGATGCATGGAGGAGTTTTCCCATTGTGGTTCGATCGATATCTACAAGTCGATTCAGAAAAAAAAGATATTTTTGATACCCACAAGTATAGCCTTTACCCGCAAACATCTCCGCCAAGCCAGCCTATCATAGCTATTGCTGTGGATGTAAAACGATCACACGTCAACAAGACTAGTGAGATCGGTTATGCGAGGGAAGTAGTTTGTTCGGACTATGAGCATCTATCTATTGTTAGCAACTCAATACCAGCAATTTTTTATTACATACCCCATGGTGTGAGGAACCATAAAAAGGTAATCGAAGAGGTGCGTCGAGTGCTAGAACAACATGGAACTTTGTTAATTCTCCTCTATGATAGAGCATTTGAGGCTTCGTTTCTGTGCCACAAATTTGGGATTCTGACAAAAGGTAAATTGAGTAAGTATTTACTGAAACTTGATAATGGTCGTTGTAAAGAACTTACTAAACTATCGGATACCCTAGAGGGTTGGATAGAATATTTCTCTACTAATGGATTTGAGGTTGAAGAAACAAAGTGTGGTCTTAGTACCGTTGCCTGGAAGGCTTATGATGTTCAAACGCGTCCAATCCTAAGAGTTTTGATAAGAGTTACTAACTGGTTTCCGATGTCGATTAGAACTGTTGTCAAACTGACGTGGATGCTAATTTGGTTTCCAGTTTTAGTGGTTTTCTATTTTCTTTTCTCGAATGATTTTATTGTTATCGATAAACAAAATTGCTACGTTACTCTTAGGCTTAGGAAAAAATAGGTTTAGAAGTATCTGTAATTTGATGGGATTGGCTTTACTACAATTGTAGCCAACATTCGGCGAGTTTTTATTCATACTTCTGTGTAACATTCTAACCTCTGTGGAACAGAAATTGCTGTGCCAAAGAAGTTTTTCAACTAAACGACTATCTGATTGGGCAAGGTAAGCCACAACAGCGGCCGTACTTGACGCATCATCAAGTGCATCGATCCCGAGGGGATCTAGTTCATGGGTACAATCCTTATGATTAGTGGTGCCAAAATAAACAAGTGTTCTAAGTGATCACTATAGGGCATAAACGTACTCCGATAAATATTTGGCATATTAAACGATTTGTTCCTACAGTCGAGAATTCAGTTTTATCGGCAACCTGTATAGATGGTGTCCAAATTACGATTGATCGATAATTCGCAAGCCAACGAATATTCATAGGTTATTTGGACAATATGGTAAAATTTATTCTGAATTTACGATTGCTGTTTTCACGGCAATACTGCTGCTCATACCACCTCGCTAAAATTGATTCCTGGAAAGGAAAACTTGAGTTTGGGCAGCAACAATGTATGAAATGACAAATGTCTAGTAACGATATATCAATAGTATCCTTCTGGTCCCGTCAGATAAGCCAGATAAGAGAAAATGGTTGGGTGGCAGTGCGGTTTAAGGTTTGGAAAACGATCAGCGGTCTGATTGGGTATGCGCTAGCCGTACCTTTGGTTCTTATCGCGAGGTTAATTAGGCCTTTAGTATGGATAAGGTTTGGTCCCGTTCATGCTAGAGCTTTGGGTCACAGCATATTTGATCCAGTGTACTATCTGTGCGAACGGGAACTAGAACCATCCAGGACTGTTGATTGTTTTTATTTTGACTCACGGACCGTTCCCAATGAACAATGGGCCTTAATGGTACGGCGAAATTTGCGAATTAACCCAGTTTTTCGATATGCCGATAACGTCAACCGTGTATTTCCGCGAGGAGAGTTGCATCACAAGTCGATCAAACGCACGTTTGCCAAAGATGCCGAAGGTTATCTAGCCAGAACTGAGCCCCATATCACATTCTCTACAGTAGAGGATAGTAAGGGACGCTTGTTTCTCAAAAAATTAGGTATAAAACCTTCGGCCCGGTTTGTCTGCCTGATCGTCAGAGACTCAGCTTACAAAGAAAAGTACGCGAATCCGGGTAGTCGAAAGAACTGGTCCTATCATGACTACCGAAATTCGGATATTGACACTTATAAATCAGCCGTAATGGCTCTGGCAGAAAAAGGTTACTGGGTATTTCGTATGGGTAAGGCTGTTCATAAGCCATTAAAGATTGATCACCCTCAAATCATAGATTATGCAAACAGTGGATTTCGTTCAGATTTCCTAGATATTTGGCTTATGGCAAATTGCTATTTTACAATTAGCACGAGCACTGGCTTAGACTATGTATCCGTAATTTATAAAAAGCCGATATTGTTTATAAACCACCTCCCCATTTTGGATTGTTGGACTGGGTCAAAAGATTTCACAGAGTATTTTAAAATCTTACAATGGAAAAAGAATGGCAAATATTTGAGTCTAAGAGATCAAATAGCTTGTGATGCGATAAACTTGTCTAATAAGAGTGATTATGATCGATTAGGGATTACAATAATTGACAATTCTTCGACACAAATAGAAAATGCTGTGCTTGACTTTGAAAAAAAATTGAGTAGCAATGTTACGCAACAAAGAAATAAAGTATTACAAGAAAAATTTTGGAACATTATGAAAGAGCACAAAGATTTCCCAAAATATCATGGTAAATATAGTGCCAATATTAGTGACGTATTCCTTGACGAGCACCATGAGTGGTTTTTGGCTTGAAGCTTGAGTAGTGTGAATACAATATAAAGACTATAGATAAATCTTGTCCGCTACTTCTCTTAAATACTATGGATGTTTTATATAGTTTTCCTGGTTTGTATTTATGCAGATTTTATAAAACGTGATGTCGGTGGCATCTATCACTGATTTCTTACAGGAGCGCTTGGCTTAGATAGGGTAGATCATAGAGTTAGTTCCTAGATGTCAGGCCCACCAACTAGTACTCATATATACAACCTCAATGTTGATTGACAGATTTCACTTTAGCCTAATCAGGCAAGCTACAGCGTACTGTAACGACCTCTCTTACCGAATTTGTTTCCTCTATATTCAAAAATTGAAAATGGTTCGGTCTGGAAGAAGGGTACAGAAGCAAAGTGAAATTTGATAGCAATTTACCACCACTAAGCATCGTTGTTCCGTGTTTTAACGAAGCGCGAAACATTGAGGGCGCGATAAATGAAATACAGGAATGCCTTGATAGAACCAGTCTGGAAGGTGAGATTATCGTTGTCAACGATGGCAGTACGGACGATACACTTGCGGTGGTCAAAAAGATAAAACTAGTTGATAGGCGAGTACTGATTCTCAATAAAGAAAAAAATGAGGGTATGGGCAGAGGCTTTTGGGATGGGGTGATAATAGCGCGCAACCCATTTGTAGTGTTGGTTCCTGGAGATGGCGAGAATGACGTATCTGAGATACTAAGCTTTTATTTTCTGGCTCAACACGTCGACATTGTTGTGCCGTACATACACAATGCAGATGTTAGGCATTTTGGGCGACGGGTTGTTTCATCGTTATACCGGTTTATCATCAATCTGAGTTTTGGTACCTCGTTAAACTATACTAATGGTACAGTAATTTATAATAGGGATGCTCTTAGTACAGTCAAGCTATCGTCAAGCGGATTCTTCTATCAAACGGAACTGTTGGTAAAGCTTATACGGAAGGGATTTCTTTATGCGGAAGTGCCCCATTCGTTGAGCGAGCGCAAAGGAGGTCGTTCTACGGCCTTAACGTTTCGATCGTTATGTAGTTTAATCAGGTCTTTTCTTGTCTTGTTATTTGAAATTCATATCCGCCGTGTTGAGGGAGCGAGGAGGAAATTCGATAAGTTTCCGACAGGAACGGTTACACATCGGAAACTAAATACGTGAGCACAGGACGCTAAGTTGTAATTTAGTAACGATGAAAGTTAACCTATTTTTACCAGTACCTGAACCGATTCTATCGGCCTAGTAGCACATCACACAGAGAAGTAAATACGATCAAACTTGTTGGCAAGATAAAGTTCGAAAAGTTTTCCGTAAATTAGTCTTAACTAAGTATTGCCCTAAGCCAATGTTAGTGTTGTCGAATACGCCCTTCTAAAACTTGCAACTTTTATCGGTTATTTTTGAGTATATTTTGGGCTTAGCCTAAATAGCGTGGAAATTTTTTTGTGCATCCAGGCCGCTGACTATCCTTTACGCCTACAACCTGACAGTTATCAAGAGCAAGGTCAATTTAGAATACTTTCTTCTAGAGGTGCTCAGGTTTTACAAAATAGTTAAGTGAACGGCGGCACATCAATTCGCAGATAATTGCGTTGGGTACCAAGGGTTCTTCTAAATTTATGCTTTGTTCATCTTCCTTTGGTGATATTTTTCGGGCTACCCGATTCTCATGGACTGAAAATGCACAGTAGTACAATCTGTGTCTCTACTATTATAATGTGGGGCCTCGTTTCTGGTTGCAAATACTGCTTTTCTCAGTTTAGTCACAAAACACACTAGAGATTCTTCCCATGGAGGTTCTGAAAAAGCAGTTGAAGATCTGGATTAGAAAATTTCTACACCGAGTATTTAAACTCAGTGTTGAACATTTAGATGAAGACCACAAGAATGGTCTAAGCATACTGACGAAACAGATTTTCCAGCATCGTATCCTCGTTGTTTGTACACTGCTATTAGGAGTTCTCTCGGCTATATTTGAAGGAAGCAGTATCGCTGTCATTGGAGTAGCTGGAACTATCATCAGCGGTAATGGTGTGTTGGAATTGCCGATCGAAATAGGACAAGTAGGTCGTATCATCAATAATTGGCTAGTAATTCAGGAACGGCCCACTGTATTTCTGATACTTATTGGTGTGGCAATGTTTATCCAGTTATTACGAAGTGCATTGACATTTCTTAGTTCTCGTTTTTCTATTCAGCTCGATTACATTGTAAAACGAGAAATATGGGAGAAAGCGACAAGGCATCTCATGTCGTTTAGTTTGAGTCAAATCCAATCGCAGCCCGCTGGGTATAATGCCACAATTGTTGGAGTCAGTGCCAACATGACAGCTTTAATTGGATGGTGTTCAAGGTTTTTACTTATCATCTATTTTCTATTGATGTATGTGGTGTTGCTGTTCATCTCTAATTCGACTTTAGCGCTATTAACAATGGGAATAACTCTAGCAGTCATGGTTGGTCTTAGTAAGGTAATCAATCAAATTAGAGAGCTGACCAAAAGACATGTGGAAGCAACACTTGATGTTGGACGCATTACTTTTGAGTATCTACAAACACCAACATTAATTCGTATTTTTAATGCAACAGAGTACGCCGGTAGCTCAATTAATTCAGCCCGTGGTGAGGAGCAAGAAACAGAGAAAAGGGCGAGCCTGATTAAAGTGGCAGTTAAACCAGCCGTCGAAGCTGTCTTAATGGTTGGTGCTTGTGTCTGTCTAATAGGAGCGCATCTGGTTTCAGGGGATGATACTGAGATACTAATTGGTAGTGTGGCAGTATTTGTTTTGGTTCTTCTGAGAGCAGTGCCGCGTATAAACGAGCTAAATAACGCCAGAATGCAATTTGCAAGTTTACTCCCAAATCTTAAGATTGGGGGTAGTTTCTTAAGGACAGATAATAAATCGTTTACGCGATCTGGTGGACAGCCGTTTAATGGGTTGAGTAAGGAAATTTCCTTTGACGAACTTTCTTTTCGATATTCAGGGCGGGACGAGAATGTGTTGGAAGGAATTTCGTTCAAGATCGTAAAAGGCTCAAAGGTAGCGGTTGTGGGACCATCGGGCTCTGGTAAGTCGACGTTGATAAGTCTTTTATTAGGGCTTTACTCATCTACAACTGGTCATATTATGATTGACGGTGTCCCGTTAGAGAATATTAATCGGGAGGATTGGCTTCAACAAATTGGCTACGTAGATCAGGAGGTGTTTTTGTTTAACGCCAGCATAGGAGAGAATATCGCATTTGGTAATATTGAAACGACAACAGAAGATGTCGTAGCGGCGGCAAAGAAAGCGTATGCAGATGATTTCGTTAAGCTCCTCCCCCAAGGGTATGATACCAACGTCGGTGACCGGGGTCATCGCCTATCAGGAGGTGAGAAACAGCGTATAGGACTGGCTAGAGCATTAGTACGAAAACCGAAAATTCTACTGCTTGATGAAGCAACGAGTGCATTAGACACAGAGTCTGAAAGCCTTATTCAGCGGACAATTAGCGAACTTCATTCGACATGTACTATCATTATGATTGCTCATAGGTTGTCTACAGTAAAAGACGCGGACATGGTTCTTGTTCTTGATTCGGGTAGGGTTCTGGAAATGGGTACCGTGGAGCAGCTTATGGCATGCGACAGTTATTTCCTGCGAGTGTCGAGGATGCAGGGAGAAGTTGGAACAAATGGAGTGAGTTAATTAACAGATTGGAGTATGTTGTAATTGTCCAAGCTGCAATGAATTTCAGGCAGGCGTTTTATCTAAATCGTAGGATCTCACTTATTGTTTTACTATACTCATGATTAATTTACGAACTAAGAACTGTTGGCTTCATTTGGACGTGGGATAACGAATGATCTATGACGCAGCGGTGATTGGGTGTGGACGTATTGGTTGCAGTTTCGATGATGATCCAAACCGAGTTTTTGTAAGCACCCATGCTGGCGCCTACGCCAAAGTATCGGGAGTTGAGTTAGTTGCCCTGGCAGATATAGACGAGCAAAAGTTGGCTGAGTGGGGAAACAAATTAAAAGTGTCATCCACATATACGGACTTCAAGATGATGCTGAAGGACAAGCAGCCCGATATTGTCTCAGTATGCACCTCGGATGATTCCCATCTAGATGTAGCCATCGCTGTTGCCGAATCTGGGGCCAAAGCCGTGTTCTGCGAGAAACCTATTGCGGAAACCTTGAGCGCGGCGAAAACTATAATTGATGTTTGCGCTGCTAATGATGTACTGCTGATGGTCAATCACAAACGCCGTTTTTCTCCATTCTTTCAAGCCGTAGCGAAGTTCCTGAGCGAGGGTCATTTAGGTGAGATACAACACGTTAATGTCTTTTATGTGGCTGGCTTGGCAAATACCTGCTCACATATTTTCGACCTCTTGCGTTTCTTTTTTGGCGAAATTACATGTGTCCAGGGATGGGAAAGCAGGTCCCCTTCGCCGTACCCACAGGATCCAAATGTGGATGGCTGGTTGTGGTTTGAGAAAAACTTTTCCGCGACTCTTCAGGCCTGTGACGTTAGCAGCTACTATATTCTTGATATCACCATATTAGGGTCGACTGGGCGACTACGTGTCAAAACCGGAACTCACGACGATATTGAGTATGAGGCCTTGGGACCAAGCCCTCATGCTTCTGAATATAATGAATTATTGTCGGCCAAAAGCCCCTTTCCCGCATATTTGCACCCCGATAAAGGTATCATGATTGCCACCGTGTCTCATCTGCTTGAATGCCTTGACGATTCAAAGCAACCGATATGCAATGGCAAGGATGGATTGAAATCTCTTGAGATTATTTGTGCTTTCCGCGAATCCCTAGCTCGTGATGGAGCACGTGTTGAGTTGCCCTTACAAAGTTGTGATTCCACCAAACTTTCTGGCTAGAAATTAAAAGAACATGGGCAATCTGGCTATTCACGGAGGATCTCCGGTTCGAAGCGAGACTTTCCCGCGCCATCCCGTAATTGGTGCCAAGGAAAAGCAGGCCGTTGCCGAGGTCATGGACTCGGGCGAACTTTCCAGTTTTGTTGCAATATCTGGGGAGAATTTTCTTGGAGGGAAAAGAGTTCTCGATTTCGAACAACGTTTCGCTGACTACCACGGGACAAAATTTGCGATTTCGTTCAACTCAGCAACTTCGGCGTTGCATGCCGCAGTCGTTGCCGTCGGGGTAGATCCGGGAGAAGAAGTGATCGTCACCCCATACTCGTTTTCAGCGTCGGCCGCTTGTGCGTTAATGCATGGTGCGATCCCTGTTTTTGGTGATGTCCAGGAAGATATCTATTGTCTAGATCCTCAGTCGGTGGAAAGCCTTGTTTCACCGCTTACAAAAGTCGTAATACCGGTTCACTTGTTTGGCCATCCAGCCGATATGGATGAGCTAATGAAAGTGGCGCGCAAACACGACCTTAAGGTGATTGAGGATTGCGCACAGTCTCCGGGTGCCTTTTACAAAGGGCAGCGTACAGGAACTATAGGAGACTGTGGAGTATTTTCATTTACCGAAAATAAGAACATCACGACTGGCGAGGGAGGAATGCTGATTACCAACGATCCCCGAATTGCCGAAGTGGCACAACTGGTGCGCAATCATGGGGAGGTTATCGACCCTGGTGATCAGCTCCAAAGACTTGGCTCCATATACCTTGGCTGGAACTATCGCCTGACCGAATTCCAAGCCGCGCTAGGCATCGTTCAATTCGACAAATTGGACGCCCTTAACGTTATCCGCACTGAACTGGCTGGTCATTTGAATGAAAAATTGAGAGGAGCACGCGGCTTAACAATTTCTACAGTCTACCCTGACTGCACTCACGTGTACTACATTTACGCTTTGAAATACGACGCCGATGAAATAGGCGTTTCTCGAGACCTTTTCATCAAGGCCCTGGCAGCAGAAGGCATCCCCTTTGGCGGCGGCTACGTGCCGCCCCTATATGAGAGTCCTTATTATCAGAAAAAGCTTGCCGCACCCTTTCGTTACTACAAAGGGAATGCCCAATATTCGAAGGGTACTTGCCCAACTTGCGAGCAGCTGTATGAACGTGACCTCATTATTACGCAGATCGCTCGATCCCCTGCTACGAAGAAGGATATGGACGACGTCGTTCTAGCTTTTGAGAAAATATTCGACAACATCAGCGACCTGCAATAGCACAGAGATAGCATACAGACGGAAGGTGAAGGAGGGTGATCTACCGCCGAAGGAGACACTGGAACCCATCCAGATTTTCGTTCAGTAGTGTTAAATTCTCTCCGGTAAATCAGTTTATAGTGCAACAATTTCAGTGATCAAAAATAACTTTGTTTGGCCCAACCGATGTTCTTGTTTCCATGTTAGGTCAAGGCACCGCCGGATTTGGAAGGGCTGATGTACTGATGCGGTTGAAGAATCTCTGGACAATCAGTCCTTAACCATGATGTTGAGGATATGTTTGAGTTCTACGGGCAACACTGAGTGAACCTACTATGTAGACTTCGCTGTTTAGTTGTGCGCTCATATACGCTTCAATAATACAAGAATCAGGTAGCGCCCTTCCGAGGCACACCCTCATTTATCTTTAACCACTCTTCATTCTCACGAAGCAATTTTATAATATCACCCAAACTTGGTATCGATTTTTGTGGAGTAAAGTGCTCAATTATGCGCTTGATGAGTTCATAATCAGCTGACTCATCTAACGTTATTTCAAGCTCCGGCCATCGATGAGATCTAGGTGCTGGCAGGTCGATTCGCGAAAAAATATCTGGATTGTCAATTATGTGTAGAGTTACATGCTCACGATCTAAAGGTGTATTAGTCATTGATGCAGATTTTCGCAATGTATCGAGGTGAAAGACGCGTGTGTCCATCCCATTAGGATATGTCCTGATACTTCTCACACTCGCATTACTTAAATAATCTACATCGTTGTGCATAAATACATCAATTGCATACTCAATCACTTCAGGATCAATTAACGGGCAATCACCCATAATCTCTACAACGATGTCAGCCTCTACCGATTCAGCTGCCTCGACGACCCGACCTAATACATCATCTTCGCTTCCTCGATGACACTCAACTCCAAGTCCTTTAGCCAGGCTAACAATCGGCTCATCTTCAGGATTGATAGTTGTAGCTACTACAATCTCTTCTATAGATGGGACGCATTTGAGACGATCAATGAGATGCTCAAGCATGGGCTTCCCCCCCGCTTTCATTAACACCTTCCCAGGAAGTCTCGTAGATGTCATTCTTGCTTCAATTGTTGAGACTATCTTCATTTTTATAATTTTCAATCACACTTCGCTGGAAAAATAAGCATAACAAGCGCGAGCGATTTCAAATTGCTCTTCTGTATCTATATCTAATGACTCAAGCAAAGACGAAGGCAACAATAATGGATCCCCAGGTTCATAGGATTCAAAATACTTGCCAGTCTTGACTACCCTTTCCTTGCTGAATATTACGAGACCATTTGATGCGTAATACAATGCTTGTCTCACTTTACTATTGGGAATTGCGGCGTCTGTGCTAACCGGCCTCTTAGTGCTATCGAATAGAACGTCATGTGTTTCAACAATTAGTTCTAGAGAATAACAGTCAGAATTTTTGAAAGCCTGAATAGCTGCATCGACAGTTTCAGCCTTAAGCAGAGGTGTACAAACATTAACAACGCAAATATATTCATATGGTAGAGATTCAATGAAATTATAAACCTCCGCGAGAGTCTCTCCTTCGACTGAGGACCTGTCTCTTTCTAAAAATTCAATGTTGTATTTTGTAGCTATATCTTCAAATGGCTTATCACGAGCGGCTAGATAAACGTCAGGTCGCGACGAAAACTTTTGAGCAAATATATCTGTTATCGAGAGGTCATTATAGAATGGTCGCAAACACTTAGCCGGACAACGCTCACTTTCTAATCGAACCAAGGCGATAATTGGTATTGTTCCAGCCTTTGACGGTAATGCTGTGGTATTGTTTTGTTCGGTCATTTCCATAGATTATGTGTGTGCTACAAAACGAGGTAATAAAGTATGACAATTATATTCTTTAAATTTCTTTTGCGGATGTATATATCAGATTAGATGACTATGTAGAAGGTCTTCTACTAACAACTGCGATAAGTGCTAGAGTCCGACCTTTGATGGGCAATTAAGATGTTTTCTAAGCTGACAACTTGGCTAGTTATCTTGTACATTTAGATATGCTAAGACAACTGTTTGGTGTGCTGATCCAGAATCGTACAACCCAACATCGACATAATGTTACTCAATAATGGCATAGAAAATAGGTAACTACAGCGTCATTTGTTTGTAGCGTTGTTTGTAGTATTGCCAGTGTCTTTCAGTAGAAGATCGAGAACCAATGAGAATCTATTTAGGGGATTTGACTTACACAACAGTTTCTGTTGCTACTGATGCGTTCCCCTTGAACATTGGCTACGTTGGGGCGTATTGTAGAAAGTTATTTGGGAACAACATCGAATTACGACTTTTCAAATATATTGATGATTTAGAGAACGCGATCGAGTCGGCACCACCACATATCCTCGCCCTTTCAAACTATCCTTGGAACCATCAAGTCGGTTTAGAGTTATTTACCTGGGCCAAAAAAATTGACCAAAATATTCTTACGGTCATGGGTGGGTCCAACATTCCACACGAGGCAGGTGAGCAGGAAACATTTCTACAAGAGAAATCTTGTATCGATGCATATATTTACTTGGAAGGTGAGTTGGGTTTTTCTGCGCTCGTGGAGCGTGTATATGAAGTAGATGAAAACATGAGGCGAGAGGCGATCTATGAACTACCGATTGATGGCTGCTTGTATATCAATAGCAGTGGGGAGTTCGTTCGAGGTGCTGCTATAAAAAGACAGAAAGATTTAGACGACTTTCCATCACCTTATTTGACGGGCTTAATGGACCCATTCTTTGACGGTCAGCTTAGTCCTATGATTGAAACCAATCGCGGCTGCCCTTTTCAGTGTACGTTCTGTCATGAGGGGCATAGCGCTTATAACAAAGTCAATTTCTTTAGCATGGATCGCGTGCGTGCTGAGTTAAAGTATATCGCTGAGCGAGTTCCTCCCACCGTCCACAATCTTATGTTTAGCGATCCGAACTTTGGTATGTATTCGCGTGACCCAGAAATATGTGAGTTCATTTCTTATTACCAGAAAGAAAAAGGGTGGCCAAAGGACATTTTTGCGAGTACAGGGAAAAACAAAAAGGAGCGTATATCCAGTGCATTGAACATGCTAAATGGCTCGATGCAGATGTGGCTCTCCGTTCAATCTATGGATCATAGTGTTCTCAAGAATATAAAACGCGACAATATTGACTTGTCGGCCATGATGGATATCCAATCAACGTTGAGACGCCAGGAAACACCTTCTAAATCTGAGACTATTTTGGGGTTACCAGGCGAGACGCTTAGAAGTCACTTGCGTTCCATAGCGAAATTGGTCGATGCTGGTATCGACTCAATCTCTACTTACCAAATGATGCTGTTGTACGGTACAGAGATGAACTCGCAGGCAGAACGTCGACGTTGGGGGTTTACGACAAAATTTCGGATCCTTCCACGCGACTTCGCTAAATTGACTACCGCAAAAAAGAATGTTGTAGAAGTTGAAGAGATAGTAGTCGCGACGAAAACTCTTAGTTTTGAAGACTACATTCAGGCCCGTCGACTGCATTTCATTGTAAGTGTTGTATATGACGGCAAACCCTTTGCAGCGTTATTTAAGTTGTTGGCTGAATTGGAAATTGGTACGTATCCTTTGCTGGAAACTGCTATGCAACGCATCAATGAAGCACCAGAGCAGGTTCGTAGGCTAGCATTCGAATTCGAACAAGAGACACGTAGTGAGCTCTGGGATTCTTCCAAAGCCCTTCGTAAGTTTTACGACTTGAACAAGAATTACGAAAAGCTGGTCACTGGTGAGTCTGGAGGAAACTTACTTCAGAAGTATGCAGCCCTATCGCTTATTACGGCAGTCGACGCGTGGGCTAGCTACATATTTGATATTGCCACTCCCATGATCAGAGAAAAAAACAATTTCGTAAGCTGGGAGGCGATTGAATCCCTACGAAAATATTGTACCGCCCGTGTGAAAAATGTTTTTGGCTTGGATAGAGGGAATCAAGAATTTACGACAATTCTCACGCATGATATTGATACTTGGCTGAATGATATTGATAACGCGAGTATTGAAACATATCGATTGGTGGCCCCAACCAGTTATAGCTTCGTTATAAGTGCATCTCAATACCAAACTACAGAGGACTATTTGGAGCGGTTTGGTCGGACCCACCAAGGCATTGGCAAAGTACTTACGAAGTTGCATATATCAAAAGTGTGGCGTCATTGCGTTCCAGATGACAGTTATGCGGTGTGATTCACTGTTATGATATCTGCGATCGTTTGTAGGGTGTAGTCGCGAAAATTTGTAGGGATAATTGGACTAGAAAACTTGATGAGTCGGCGATGTCCCGATTAGCTGACGGGGGTGTATGGTTATTATTTGGCTGGGAGTGTTGGCTATTTTGGACTTGTAGGAATAACTAACAGGATGCCCTTAAAGAGTTCTTTAGTGAGAGAAGAAAACGAACTATACAATCGACTTTGGATTGAAAAGTTTCAAATGGTTGGGCAGCAAATGGTGTCTGCTAAAGAGCTCGATATTGATGAGAATATGCGAGTGGATGCTAGCCCGTTTATGGTAGTTTGGTTGCGTAATATTGAGATACTATTCAACCTACTTCCAAAAGATATCGATTTGACAGAATACAGCCTCATAGATATTGGATGTGGTAGTGGAATCTCAACGGCATTCATATATGCCAACTACAATCTTAAATCTACTAGGGGATTTGATTTTTCAAAATCTTTAATAGAAGCGGCTTTAATCAACAAAGCAATGATAGAAAAGTCGGTTCGTGCTTCCTCCACGATCTCCTTTGAAATAAACGATGCCACATCGTTTTCTGTCCCAAATGAGAAAGTCATTCTTTTCCTTTTCAATCCATTTGGTTGGGCAACTATGAGTGTTTTTATTCAAAATAATATTGAGACTCTGAGGCGCAATGGTTCGTATATGCTGTATGCCAACGATAGGTGTATAAGCGAACTTGCTGAATGGGGTGCGGTTGTTGCGCGTGACGACGTGTTCAATCTATCAGTAGTTAGGTTTTAGTGTGCCTCTTTTTGCTTTCAGAAACTTTCTGACAGCATATCGTATAACGTATTGATTTCATTATGGATAGCGTTGTGAGCATCACCGATGAAAAAGCAAATTGTTAGGGGGTTGCTAGAAAGTAAAATTTAATACATTTAATATCAATAACTTATATTATAGTAACTATTGAGCGGGTGTTGTGAGTCATGGGCTGAACAGGAGATACACAAATCAGTATATAGGACAAAATAATATGGTAGGCGATAGGTTACAGAAATTATGTAATGCTTACTTTATGCGTGCGTTGGAGTCGAATGACTTAGCCAGTACGGTGGGTAGACCAGAATCATATGCTGGCTAGGGGGATAAGATATTTGAATATATTCGAGAGAAGCTAGATTTGAGGGCTGAATTGCGGTTTCTGGATATAGGTTGTGGATATGATGATGTAATGATCAGTCTTTTGTCATCCGCCTTTGATCACTAATTAGATGCGTCTCTAAAAAATATTCTTGTTACTGATGCTCATACTGCTAATGTAATTGATTCTTTGAGCAATCTTGAAATGAATCACAAGTGTATTGCTGAACGTGTCCAAAACTTAGAGAGCTGGAAATCTACGCACGCGTATGACAACAATAAGCTTCCTTGTGTCGCCCTTTTCCCGTGCTCTAATTACGTCGATAAAAGTAATGAGTTAATGATTCGTAATTTTGATACTAATCTACGGTTAAGTAACCCGTCGTACGAAAAATATTCCATTGTTCCATTGCACATTGGTGTGAGTGACGCACACTTTAATAAATGTATTAAAAGTTTGATGGCTCTTTGAGAACTTACTAAGAATTTTATAGCCCGTGAACAGTAACTGTTATGTCGTCAAGATTTTCAATTAGCACTGGCGATTCTACTAAATGGGACGAATTTGTGCGGCATTCGCCCCAGCGAACATTGTATTCGGAATCTTGTGTCCTACAGTGTTTCGGTGTACCAATTCGTTATGTTTTTGTGCTCAAGGGAAATTCGACAGTCGGTGGGATCGCCTTAACTGAAGAGGGTAGGGATGTTAGGCTACAACCGTATCATGCGTATGCCGGAATCCACTTTTCTAGTATGTCAGATTATAAAATTGAAAAGGCAATTCATACACGGTTTTGTGTTTCCGAGATGTTAGCAGAACTGCTATTTAATGAGTATCGTACTATCACAATATCAAATCACTGGGCTGTCACGGATGTCCGTGCGTTTGATTGGTATAACTATCATGAGCGTGAGAAGGGCGGTTATCAGATTAAAGTTGGCTATACAAGCCTGCTAAATTTGAATCCAGTAGATAAGCTATTTCAACTGTTTAGAAGTGGTCGCAGAGAAGATGTAAAGCGAGCCACGATGTTAGGAGTAAATACTGAAGTAACGCAGGAATTGCAGAACCTAGATACCCTGCATAGAAATACATTTGCAGTCCAGGGAATTAGTCGTTCCCCCTCAGAGCGTGATTTATTGTTAACAATTTGTGGCACTTTAATTGCTAAGAAGCGAGGTGTATTAATTGAGTCGAAATATAAAGGAAAGCCTGCCGCGGCTAGTTTCTGGGGTTTAGACTGCGGGTTAGCCCATTTTATGTTTGGTGGTAGTGATCCAGAGTATCGACACACGGGATGTGCCACTTTGAACTTATATGATGCATTTAAGATCTTAGCTGAACGCTACCAAATCAATTCAATTAACATGGTTGGTGTAAACAGTCCAGGACGAGGGGACTTTAAATTGGGTTTCGGCGGCAATCTGACACCGTACTTCAATGTCTCAAAGATTTCTTCTTCCTAGAGTTTTGGATTGGGCCAATTGTTAGCGCTGAACGCGAATATAGAATCATCAGAACACAAGTACTGTAAGTGACGCACTGACCTTTTCCCGCCCGGCTAACCAGTCTGATTGAGCAATTTGTGTTGAGAACGGCACTCACTGGTATTAAATTGGCAGATATCTCCAGTATCAAGTTGAATTAGCATTCGTTGTACTTGTTATCGACGAGGTAAAGATATGCTTTAGGGCTTGTACAAAAACGGGTATAAATATCGTGTAATCCATTTATGATTTTGTAGCGACATATGACCATAAACGGTTAACTTGTTCAACGTTTTGGAGGACTTTAGACGATAAGCATACACAAAGTTAAAGATGCTAGCCGCGAAGTAGCGGGAATCTCGACCCCCAGCCCACATTCTCAACACACCCGTAAACACATTCTCTGGAAGTCGTTTATTTAGATAGTGATCCCAACCATAAACACTTAAGTTTTTGGTAATGGAGAGCATTCCCACAATGGCTGTTAGACCAGAGCCTAGCTTAATTTCTGCCTGATAAGAGCGGTGGGCAATAGCACAAATCGAAAGGTTTTCTAGATCTGGATGCACAATGTATTGATCCAAGCCTGTACGTTTCTCAATGAATTTCGCTAGATTTAACGAAGATCCTGATTGTTTTATGTCTTTAAACTCCTCCATCGCATCTGGAGACTCTATGCCAAGGAACAATATTTTTTGTCCGCGCCATTCAGGATGATTGATCTTTCTAACATCTTCAACTCCATAAGCCTTTCTAAAAATACCTCTATCGCTTGTAGCAAAATAGTTGTTTTTGTTTTCTAGAAATAATTTATTTGGATCAAACGTTGGGTTAACGAAGACATTAGGTATCTGATCATTGAGCTTACTATCATATGCTCCTCGCATAATCACATTAGCCTCGACAAATGATTTATCCTGAAACCATACGACAATGAAATCATCGAGGGGGGATGAACCCATTGGAATCTTACTGTCTTGAAAAACTAGATCTGTTTTTCTTTTAATCAGAAATGTTATCTTGGACGGGAAAAAAATAACAATAAGAGGAGAAATTGCGTATTTAAAACAATACTCAAGTCCAGCATTAGTATGAGCGCCTGTCGAACCCCAAATAAATCTTCGGTATATTTGTTTTATTTTTCGCACAATATTCATATACATAAACTCAGCTCACCGAGACACAGTTTGATCTCAAAGATAAGTAGGCAGCCGGGTCTTTCGGAATTGCTAGGGGCGTTCGAGCCTATTGTCACAACTTAGAAGACCCTCTCATGCAATCGGACTAATCTATTCAAGTTGTTCTGATAGGATAAAGTATGCTGTATCGTGCCTGGCGCGTCTATAAAGAGGCTGATATAGGGAGAGGGTAATGTGTTCACCGAGTCGTGGAAATACGAATATTTATACGCCTGAAGACCCACGAAGCCCCGTTAACCGATGACAATTGCTAGAACACTTCTTTAGGTTCTACAATGACTATCGCATTTATCTGGCACTTAGTTGGAAGATCTCTGAACCAGGTATCTTTGGTTCAATAATTTATGCCAGTAGCGGTATCAAACGGTAGATGACACACTTAACGACCTCCCCGGATGTTGGAGTTCACTTATTGTGCTATGTACAGAATCGTGGTCTTCCATTTATCTACAACATTTGCCATGATACAAAGTAGGCAACGCAAGGTATATGTTTTGGTAATTAATTGATCAACCAAAATCACTGTGGGTAACCTGAATTTAGGATTCCGGGTTTCATAATTTAAAATGCATTTAACTGAGCTAAAAATCAACAAGAATGTTTCCGAATATGTTTTCGGAGTAGGGGCATTGTCATCACTGCCAGGTATGCTAAGTAAGAAGAGAATAAATGAGAAAGATTTTGTGATCTTTATTGTCGATTCATATTTCCAGAAAGAAAAACAAATATTGTCGCAACTTCAGATTAATGATCTCGACAAACTAGTATTTGTACCGACGACTACTGAACCAACAACGGATTATGTTGATTCTTTAGTTAGGCAACTAAAAACTGTAGGGACAGTTAAACCGTGTGCTGTGGTTGGAATCGGCGGTGGTGCCACTATGGATGTGGCAAAAGCAATATCAATTCTCTTAGCAAATGGAGGGAAGTCAGAAGATTATCAGGGGTGGGATCTCGTCAAGAAACGGGGTATTTACAAAATTGCGGTACCGACTGTATCTGGAACGGGAGCAGAGACAAGCAGGACATGTGTGGTAACTAATACGAATTCAGGATTGAAAATGGGAATGAATAGTGAATACTCTGTTTACGATCAGTTGATCCTAGATCCAAACCTGACAGAGACTGTACCCAGGAAACAGTATTTCTACTCTGGAATGGACGCTTACATCCACTGTGTCGAATCAGTCAATGGATCGTATCGCAACGCCCTAGCCGATTCCCATTGCGATCAAACCATTCGCCTCTGCGGAGAAGTATTTTCTAGTGAAGATATGATGACAATGGAAAATCGATCGAAATTGATGGTTGCATCATATCTAGGTGGTTGTGCAATAGGAGCGAGTTATGTCGGTGTAGTGCATCCATTTTCAGCAGGCCTAAGTGTTGTTTTGGGATTGCATCATTGCGTTGCAAACTGCACCACTATGAGGGCCATGGAAGAGTACTACCCAGCAGAATTCAAAAAATTCTGGACTATGGTAGAAAAACAAGAAATTGAGATACCCGAGCGTGTTTGTCATGGCCTAAGCGATGAACAATATGATCAACTTTACCGTTCTACGATACTCCACGAGAAACCACTAACTAATATGCTTGGAAAGAATTTTAGGGAAATATTATCAGCGCAGAAAGTTAAAGAAATATTTTTGAAGATGTAGTCATGTCAGATTACAGAGTCCCTTTCAGTGGAAGAGGTCACGCTTATACCGATGAGGAAATACAAGTTGCTGTAGAGGCGATGACAACTGCTATCCCATTATCTCAGGGAGAGTACCAAGAAAAATTTCAAGAAAAATTTTGCCAACTCACAGGGGCGAAGCATGCCTTTGCACTAAACAATGCGACATCGGCGCTAGAGATATCAGCGCAAATATGTCAATTCAAACTGGGTGACGAAGTAATTATTCCAGCGCATACCTTTACAGCAAGTGCTTATCCATTTTTGAAGAATGGGGCAAAGATTGTTTGGGCTGATATAGATCTCTCAACGAGAGTGGTGACTGTAGAAACTATTCAGCGCTGTATAACGCCTAACACTAAAGCCATTGTAGTCGTGCACCTATACGGTTTTGCTGCCAATATGCCAGCTATCATGGACTTGGCCAATCAGAACAACTTACTCGTGATAGAAGATGCTGCCCAAGCAATGGGGGTAGAAATCGAAGGTAAGGCGGTAGGCACATTTGCCAATTTTGGAATATTTTCTTTCCATTCGCATAAGAATATTACCACTCTAGGTGAAGGGGGGATGCTAACAGTCAAAGATGATCAAATTGCGTCAATCATCCCAATGATGCGTCACAACGGACACTGTTCATTTGATTATAAGAGGGACGAATATTGGGTTCCTGCAATGGGAAACGTTGACCTTCCAGCCTTAAACGGTGAGATATTGTGGCCCAATAACTATTGTTTGGGTGAGGTAGAGTGTGCAGTCGGAGCTAAATTGCTTGATCGATTAAGGGAAATGAATGACAAAAGACGTCAGCGCGCCATGAAATTCATTGACTCATTAAATGAGTTCCCAGATCTCATATTCCACCGAGAGAATACGAGTCGGCACAATTATCATCTGCTAGTCGCACAATTGATTAATGGCAAGCGTGATGAATTTATTCAGAAAATGGCTATAGAAGAAGGTGTCCAATGTGTAGTTCAGTACTACCCACTATATCACTATGATTTATATATAAAGGCCAACCAAGGAGAAGCTAATTGTCCGAATACAGAAGAGTTTTACTGGCAAATGGTCTCTTTTCCATTTCATCATATGATGGCAGATAGTGATTTTGAGTGGATGATAAACGCAAGCAAGAGGGTAATGACTAGTTTGGGACGAATATGACTAGTCTTACAATTTTTATACCTGCACTAAAAAAAGAAACTATTTTCCAAGACGATTTAGTAAAAAAACTTGATGGCGTAACACTCGTACAACGTGCAATCAACAAGGCCAAAAAGTTAAGCGTTAACAAACAAAATATTCATTTGTTGACCGACTCGGAAGAAATCAGTTTGATCGCGCAACGTAATGGCGTGGAAGTTTATCTAGACTCAAGTCTGTTTTTCGATACCCAGTCTCCACAATGCGAGTTCGATCGCTATCTGAGTGGCGCAACAAAAGAAAGCGAGTACACGGTGTTTATATCACCCTACGCTCCACTCTTATCGGTCGAACTGCTGGCACGGGCCATCCGAGAGTTTAAGGAAAAATGCAAAGACATTCTAGTGCCCGTAAAACTCGTTCAGCGCCAACTGTTAGACACAAATAAGAGTAGTGGAATGGTAAATGTCCTTGGGGGAGCGTCACGTGAGACTCATCGATTAGAGTCTAAGGCATTCACAATCTTGAAAAGTCGTACTCTATCAGCTGGACGTAATAAAAATCTGTCAATATTGGCTTTTGAAGTTGATCATGATCTGATCGAGATTGACACTCTTCAAGATTGGTGGGTTTGTGAAAAAATGCTCCAAAGAAGGCGTATAATTTTTCGAGTCATCGGCAGCGAAAAGGTAGGGATGGGGCATATCTATCGCGCGCTTGCGTTAGCACATGAGATTACCGACCATGAAATTCTTTTTGTCTGTGACACAGATAGTAATGTAGCTGTCAATAAATTAGCTGGTTACGAATATTGGCTTGGTATTTACGAACCAGAAGAGGTAATCCTACAGATAATCGATTTAAACCCAGATCTTGTGATTAACGATATGCTTTCCACTACTCGCGAAGATGTAATTGCTCTAAAGGAAAAGGGCATTAAAGTCGTGAATTTTGAAGATCTTGGAAGCGGTTCTCAATTGGCTGATCTTACTATTAATGAACTCTACGATGAGCCTCAAATTAGTGGCAGTAATATTCTTTGGGGACATGAGCATTACTTTCTACGCGACGAGTTCTCTGACGCGATACCGCATCAATTTAGGAAGACTGTAGACAATATTCTTATAGCAATGGGAGGAACTGATCAGCACAATCTTACACAACGGATCTACAATACAATTAAGGATGACTGTAAACGTAGAAATATACACATCAATATAGTCGCGGGCGGTGGTTATCGATTCCACCAAGAATTCGCGAAAGAGATAGACGGAGACCGCGGTGTTACGTTTACTCGTGAAACAGGTGTGATTTCAAGAATAATGGAGAAAACGCAGCTTGCGATTGTCTCGAACGGTCGAACGGTGTACGAATTAGCTCATATGAATGTACCCGCAATCGTGATTCCGCAGCATGAACGGGAAGTAGCGCATGACTTTGCAAGAGAAGATCATGGATTTCTTCCCTTAAGTGGTTTTAAGGTTGGGAAAACAGAAAAGGATATCCAGGTCGCTTTGGAAATGTTTTTGGACGATGATGAATACAGACATAGATTTTTCAAAAAGACTACTCGCTTCCAGTTCAACCACGGGAAATCACGCATTCTAAAGAAAATATTGAACCTAATTTAAGGTCAACCGTCACATAGTTAGTGATAGATTACTGTGTACAATCATACAAGCGCGTTTGAGTGTATTGTGCCTATCCAAGATGCAGTCCAATTCAAACGGAATGGCTATTCTGTCGTTGAATGGGTCCAGTGTTGTGTAGAACAATCGAGTTAATTAATCGAATTGATTGTGCTCTGCGACATACAAAAGAGAATAATGTGCTCGCTTGGAATTTTTAGTCTATCGCTGTCTGAGTCTTCATGGGAAGTCAAGCGGATGCTTTCAGTCGCTATCACGACTCGTCAAATCTGTGTCAGCTACTGAGGCTGTACGAAAATTAGCAAGTGGGATAAATCAACTTAGATTTTTGAAAAAAATCAGATGAACATACTAGACTTGTTTAGGCGCAACAATTTCTGCAATAACGAAGTTCGCGTGCCTTATATAATTGCGGAAGCAGGCGTTAATCATGAAGGAAGTATCGATCTTGCACGGCGCTTAATCGATGAAGCGAAAGATGGTGGCGCAGATGCCATTAAGTTTCAGACGTACAAAGCAAGCACACTCGCATCCAAGCACTCTCCACCTTATTGGAACAGAAATAAGGAATCAACTGATAGTCAATATAAACTATTTCAAAAATACGATAAGTTTTGGAGAGACGAGTTTCAAATACTTAAAGATCACTGTGTTCAAGTTGATATCGACTTTATGAGTACCCCATTTGATTTGAAATCAGCTGATTTTCTCGACGATATGGTAGATGTCTTTAAGGTTTCTTCTTCAGACATCACCAACAAGCCCTTTATAGAATACCTATGTGAATTCGGAAAGCCAATTATTCTCTCTACTGGGGCTTCATATCTTCACGAAGTGCAGGAGGCCGTTCAATGGATTGATTCTAAAGAGGTTTCGGTTGCTTTGTTGCATTGTATCCTTAACTACCCGACGGATAATGATAATGCGCATCTTGGTATGATCAAAGACCTACAATGGAAATTTCCAGACAAGATAATCGGTTACTCAGATCATACTCTACCCGGTAACATGAAAGTACTTGAAATGGCCACAATGCTGGGTGCCGTCATTCTTGAGAAACACTTCACTCATGACAAAACGTTACCGGGTAATGATCACTACCATTCAATGGATAAGGGCGATCTCAAACGGTTTAAGGAGAACTTAAAACAGATGCTTATCATTCTTGGCGACCAAAATAAATACTCGCTACCATCGGAATTACCCGCTAGAGAAAATGCACGTCGAAGCTTAGTCGCTACAAGAGATATACCAGTAAATAATGCTGTTTCGACAGCAGACCTAACCTGGAAGCGTCCAGGACAAGGAATCAGTCCACGCAATATAGAGGAAGTGATTGGAAAGTCGACGATTAGGGAGATTGCAGAGGATGAAGTGATTCAGTGGAATATGCTTTCTTAAGTATTAGTTTTGGGCTGTGGTAACCTGTTAAAGGTAAAAGATTATGGATCATCAGTCGAAAGAGTTGATTGATGAGATTGATAGTTATCTCCATCGATTATTCCCAATAGCGCGGTCAATAACGGGTCCCGGTAATCGCGAAACTTTACGCATACTACAAGAAATCTGCCCACTTGTGCTCAGGGAATACCCCTCGCGTACCTCAGTATATGATTGGATAATTCCTGATGAATGGCAAGTTCGACAAGCTTGGATAAAGGATCGAAATGGAAAAATACTAGTAGATTTTAGAGAATGTAATCTTCATCTAGTTGGTTACAGCAAGCCCATTCATCAGTACTTTGAATTTGACGAGCTAAAAAAGCATCTCCATTATGATTCGGAGCAACCAGAATCAATACCCTACAGAACTAGTTACTATAAGCGAGACTGGGGATTTTGCGTAACTGAGAAGCAATACGCTGCTTTATCATTAGCGAACGCTCCACTAGAAGTAATGATTGACTCGGAGTTTAATTCTAATGGCAGTATGACAATTGGCGAACTACTTATCCCGGGAAAACTCGAGCAAGAGATTCTAATATCAACATATATTTGTCACCCGTCATTAGCAAATGACAATCTCAGCGGTGTAGTAATGACGGCTTTTTTGGCGAGAGCATTACTAAGGGCAAGGGGGCTAACTCGAAGTTATCGAATTATTTGGGTGCCGGAAACTATTGGTGCGATCGCTTATTCTGCGATGAACGAACATGCTATGAAACGCATCAACTCGGGTTTTGTCGTGACAACGGTGGGCGGTCGAGGCAAGTATGGTTATAAACAGAGTTTTGACCGCAACCACAGTGTTAATGTAGCTATCGAGAAGGTATTTGAAGAGGTAGGTATTGATTTCATTACCTACCCATTTGATATTCATGGCAGTGACGAGCGTCAATACTCCTCACAAGGTTTTCGTATCAATGTTGCGTCACTGACAAAGGATAAGTACTACGAGTTTCCTGAATACCATAGTTCTTTAGATAATTTGGCATATATCAGTGGTGATAAAATCGCGGATAGTTTGAATTTGTACTCAACTGTTCTCGATAAACTAAATCATGAGATAGTTTATCGAAATCGTTTCCCATATTGCGAAGCAATGCTATCTCAGCATGATCTTTATCCAGAACTTGGTGGGCAACAAGTACCTGGAAGCAATGACTTAACAGAACTAGATCTTATATTGTGGTTATTATGGTTATGTGACGGCAGTATTGGGTTGATTCAACTTGAAAAACAGTTAGGAGTAAGCCAAAAGGAGTTGATAGTAATCGCAGAGCGCTTGTGCGCGAAAGGACTATTGGAGCAAGTGGCGTGAGTAAATACCGGCTAGAGTTAGTAGAAGATAATGAAGCGTGGGATAGGGTTGTTGATTCATCACCACAGGGCACAATATTCGCACAATCTGATTATTTACGACTCGCAGTTGACAATTACCGTTGTTATTGGGTTCTCAAAGGAAATCAGATTAAGGCGGGTCTTAGCATTGTATTAAACACTGCAGAAGATGCTTGTGTTTTTGATGATTTGGTTATTCACAATGGTCTTATATTTGTGGAGGAACATACCCAGAAGGTCACAAAAAGATATTCTGAACGGTTTCAAATTACAGAGTTCGTCATTAATTGGCTCGTAGATAGGTATAGAAAGGTCGAATTATCCTTATCACCACAGTTTGAAGATCCTCGCCCATTCATCTGGCACAACTATCACTCAAAGAATCCAAAGGATCATTTTGTTGTTGACTTAAAGTTTACGAGCTATTTGGAAATTTCGTCGCTTTGTGTTTCCGAAAATGAGGAATCAACAGCTTTGTTTAGAGGTTTGGAAAATTTACGGCAGCGGAATATTCGGGAAGCGCGTAGAGATAGTACGACGTACGAGATAGAATCCCATACTGAAATATTTCTAGAATATTATGCTGAATTAATGCGTAATCAGTCAGAGCAACAGGACACAGAAAAACTGCATCGTATGAGAAGACTGATTAATGGTCTAATCGAATTAGATCAGGCGGTCATGGTTATGAGTAGAAACGGTGAGGGAATACCTATCTACTTAACGATATTTTGTTGGGATAGTAAGAGAGCCTACTATCTTTTTGGAGCCCCCAACCCTGACGCAACAAGTCGGTATAAAGGTACTATCTCTTTTTGGGACGGTTTCCATGAACTTGCTCGGAAGGGAATTTCTACTATTGATATGGAAGGTGTTAACAGCCCTGACAGAGGTTGGTTTAAGTTGAGTTTCGGTGGTGATCTGAGATGTTACTACGAAATTCGGATTTAGAAGTTTTGGGGTCAGTGTGTAATCTAAATTCGTAACTTGTCAGATCGAGTACTCATTCATTTTGAGCAATTCGTCTGATACTAGATGCGCGAATTATTCTGTATATCATGTGTGAAGAATCACGTCTAAACTGTCGTTCCTTGTATAGCCCACACATCTAGAAATGTCGAATATTATCGATGTGGCGGGTCTGTAAGGACTCAAATATTCGAGCAATTGGTTATGAGTGAACTGTTCTGATAGCGAGATCGGGTAGCTAGAGTACACTGATCGAGTAATATTCTGATTCTATATGCTCGCATAAATATTAAGTGTCCCGAATAGTGATATTGGTGCTGCCCCTTTCTCTATGTAAACTAATTACAGTTTATTCCTTAATAAAATGCATTGTGTGACTTGGTCCTATGTCAAATGATTGCTCGAAAGTTACATTGAGACAAGTTGGTTCGAATAACTCCTGGAGCTTGGCTGGTGTGAAGCTATAGGGGTGTCCTACTCGCTTTCGTATCCGTACGTTCAATCGATTCATGCAATCCACATTCAAGAAAAGTTTGTCCCCCGGTTGTAGCACTCTGCCCATTTCGACAGTTGCTTTACGTGCATCATTGAAATGATCGAGTGCATTTATACAAATGATAAAATCAAATCGGTTATGTTCGAAGGGTAGAGACTCTGCATCACTTTTTAGAAATACTGTATCCGGATATAAATCTGGAAATCCTTTAATGTATTTGATATAGACATTCATGAGTGGATCGACATTGACGAGTTCACTAATTTCGCAGTTCGATAGTGCTGCCGCATGGCCGGATCCGACTTCTAGAACTGTTTTGCCACGCAATTCGTTTACGTCGATACAAAGACGCTCTTTGTAGGAGGTTAACTTTGCGGAGCTATCAGCGAGGGTTTGTTGAGCGCCAGAAGCGCTATCCATACGAACCAAGTACGTTACTAAAGAATGTTTTGCATTAATTAGTTTTACTGTTTGTGTTTTTGAGTCCATCGTATAGGTTTAACCCTCTCGCGTCTTGTTGGTCAATCAAACGCTCTAGGTTGTTAATGCGGAGAGTAATTAGTCTTCCCCAAAATAATTCAAAAAGGCGTCCTTTAATTAATCGCCCTAGAATGAGGTCAACGAATAGTTTGATCAGTTTTACTACAACATTACGTACGGATGAATTCCCCTTTTTAAACCTGGTTTTGTTGATTATGTGCGATCCAAAGCCGTCAACAGAAGAAATTTAATCCCGTCATCGCTACGCGGCTAGGGAATTAGTAGACCTCTGCGCTGATTAAGCGGTTTTTGGCATGGGCAGTTGATCATAGTAGAGCCGATGCAGTGTCTACCGGTCAAAGCGTCAATGCGGGCAACCTGAGTTTTTGAAGCTGAGGGGCTGTGTAATCACAGTCTGGGGTGAGGTCAATTTGTTTTTGCCTTCACTGCTGAGTGAAATATGTCAGTTTTGAGTGGGCAATTCAGTTAATGGGTATTTATAATGAGGGCACATTTTTTCTATTAGGAAATGTTTTCTACGCTATGATCTCACTGACTGCAGTAGGCTACTGGAACGGTCCCAATTCAACGGATCGCTAGTGGAGAAGATCATAGAATTGTTGGTCGTGTCATTGGTATAGTACGCTCTTCCTTGAGAAGGTATATTTACACTAATTAGCCTCGATATTAGAAAATTGTAATGAATGACAATAAAAACCAGGTTGATGATTATGATAAAAACGGCTTCATAGTTCTTGAGCAAGCTATATCTGAAGACTTAATTAATGCTGCCCGAGCCGAGTGGGATGACTTCCACAAGTCACCAAAAGAGTCAGTTGTCCCGGGAGATGACCCCCTGGTAGTATTTTGGCGGCATTTCCCAGGCGAACAAAAAATATTGCGACCACTGAGAGAATTTCAAGCAATACAAGAAATTGCGTTCGATAAGAATATTGCAGAATTGGTGAAAAGCATTGCGCAATCCAATTTTATACGAATCTTCGAAGTCATAGTATTTAGTAAGCCCCCTCGCATATCGCCAGTCTTACGGTGGCATCAAGATAATTCTTATTTTCCTTTTGAGCCTAGCAACCAAGTAGCATCATGGATACCGTTTGAAAAAGTTACGAAGGAGAGTGGTAGCCTGCAGTATGTCGTAGGGTCACATAAACATGGAGAACGTGCTTCGGTTGACTTGCATTCGGGAGACCGGTT
>Ga0315336_1002147_pt1 | contig 31940 bp, 27 predicted proteins | sample ASW5metaG_FD_204512 | JGI IMG/M metagenome (GOLD analysis project Ga0315336, IMG submission 204512) | Ammonia-oxidizing marine archaeal communities from Monterey Bay, California, United States - ASW #5 | ecosystem: Environmental > Aquatic > Marine > Intertidal zone | place: USA: California...
CTCTTATACCAGAAATCCTTCTTCCCTAACAATGCCGGCCAGGATGGCCTTAATTGCCGGAGAATTTGCGGGAAGCAGGTCCTCAGGAGCAAAGGATTTCATATGGACATAGCCCATGCGCTCATGCGCCTCCAGGAAATCAGCAAAGGGCAGCGCAGTGCGATAGAGTTGAAAATAGAGCACGCGGCGCGCTTCTCTGACAAATTCCGGAGGCTGTTCAACTTTGGCGGCAGATAGGAATTTTTTCGCTTGCTTCACAAAATCTTTGCGGTTTTCGGGGAAGTAAACGGTGGGGAAATGTGTGTAGCGCGCCGCGCCCGCACTAAGTACGGGCTTCCCTATGATGGAGGCCTCGAGGCCAATTGATGAGTTGTAGACCAGTACCAAGTGGGCTCGCTGAATTAGTGCGTAGGAAGAAAGATACTCAGACGAATCGACAAAGACCACATTGGGCATTTCATCCACTTTTTTCTCAGCCACCCATTGGCTCACACTTTCGCGGCTCTGCTTGCGTGAATTGGGACGCATCTCATCTGGATGAGCACGGATCACGAAAAGCGTGTCAGCATTCTCTTTGATCATCGGCAGCAATGCATCCAGCCAGGCAAACATATTCGGGAAAAGTGTGTTGGCGTGCACCTGACTGGTATCAAAGATCACGTTGGTAAATATGGGCACAATTTTGTCAAAGCTATCAGCCTTTGCCAGAAATTCTGAACTTAATTCCTGCATTTCCGGCCAGAATTGAATGCCGGCCATCGAAAATTTGCCCTGGAAGCGTTGTTCCAAATAGGCGTCTAGTTCAGCGTTCTGCGCTTCAGAAAGTTGGAAATCAGCTGGGATATCCACCGGATACGCAGTAGCTTCGCCCTCGGTGAAGAAAGCAGAGAAGGGGCGCAGCCCTACTTCGTGGCTGATGACACGGATGCTACGCGCCTGGGCAATACTGCGTGCCATCGCCTCAGGATACATCGTGCCGTTAAAGACGACAACAGCCTGGGGGTCGTGCTCGTCAAGGAAGGCGCTGAACTCACGCCCCACATTGTGGGCCGAGACTATGTATTGGCGGTAGAGGAAACGAGTGTCCTCATCATCATTCAGATGATGGCGGCGCAATGCCCAGCGCAGTGCAGGCAGCACGATTTGCCCCAATGCCTGATCCTGGAACTCAAAGGCTTGCAATGCTTCTAGATCCAAATCCCGTATCGCTTTTGCCAATTCATCATTTTCATTGAAAGAAAACCAGCGGACTTCGGATTTGGCATAAAGCCGTTCGGATTGGTCTATGCAGCTGGCGCAGGGAGGAGCCTGGCTGGCGTCATCCGGATTGGTCCCAAGCACACAGCGGCTCATCCCTTCTCTGCAAGCAAAATGAATTACAGATATACCTGCGAGTCGCAGTCCCCATGAAGCCAGTAATGAATAAGCTCCGTTAAGGCTTAAATAACCGAGGCGGGAGGAGGCATTAAAAAAGGCAACAGGTTTCTGAGAGGCCTTCTTCGGCTCGCGCTTGGCAATCTCAGCCGCCATATTCGCTAATCGGCGGCGGCTGGAGACTGTTTGAAATTTCGCTTGGGCCTTTCTCAATGGAGGACCACTAGGGATTGGTTAGTTCGGGACGCGGCGCAGTTTTTCCAGCGAGGGTTTTTCACTGTCATACACGCGTTTGACACCATCACCCATTGCCTGTTCGGTGACACGCACATATTTGACCAGCTTCTGCAAACCGCCTGGTTCAACAGATGCGGCCTGGTCACTGCCCCACATGGCGCGGTCCAGTGTGATGTGCCGCTCAATCAAGCAGGCACCCATCGCCACAGCCACAGCTGAGAGTACTAAGCCAACTTCATGCCCTGAATAGCCGATGGGTACGGGGAAATTGTCTTTCAGTGTTTGGATCATGCCCAAATTCAGCTCTTCCGGTTCACAGGGGTAAGTGCTGGTGGTGTGTGTAAGCATCAGTTTGTCCATGTCCAGCAAAGCGACCGATTCCTTGATTTGCTCCATCGTTGACATACCGGTGGAGAGGATGATCGGTCGTCCTTGGGCTTTGAGATGCTTGAGCAAGGAGTGGTCAGTAAGCGATGCTGAAGGCACTTTGTAGGCCGGAGGATTAAAGGCTTCGGTGAAGTCTACCGAGGGTTCATCCCAGGCAGAGACAAACCAATCCATGCCCTTCGCTTTGCAATGTTCATCAATCTGGCGGTAGTCATCTTCGCCAAATTCCACCTTATTGCGATAATCCATGTAGCTGATGTAGCCCCAGGGAGTCTCACGCATTTTGTCTTTCTGATCGTCCGGCACGGCTAGTTCTGGAGTGCGCTTTTGAAATTTAACGGCATCCGCTCCAGCCCACTTGGCTAAATCGATCAACTGTTTGGCAACTTCCAGATCGCCATTGTGGTTGATTCCAATCTCGCCGACAACATAAGCGGGGTGACCGTCGCCAACCAGACGACCCCCGATCTTCAACTCTCGTTTCATGCAGTTCTCCTGGAGGACTGATTAGCTAGTATTAAATCACAGACTTCTCGAACGGCACCATGTCCGCCATTCTTGCTCAGCTGCATGTCGGCAGCTTGCTTCACCTGTGCATGGGCATCTGCAACAGCTACCGCGAAGCCGGCGATCGCAAAGCAATCTAAATCGTTAACGTCATTGCCCACATAGACAATTTCTTCAGCATTCAGTTTGTGTGCCTTAATGACTTCCTTTAATGCCGCGCCTTTATCTTTGAGCCCCTGCTCAACCGGAATATCCAATTTGCGGCAACGCGAGGCTACGACTGGATTTTCCTCCGAAGAAAGCACCTGAAGCTCAATACCTGCCTTTTTTAGCAGCGCGATGCCCATTCCGTCTCCTCGATGGGCGGCAACTTGCTCATTGCCTTCGGCATCCGTCCAAACGCGGTCATCCGTGAGCACTCCATCAAAATCGAGTACCAGCATTTTCACTTGCGCTGGGAAGGGGCGAGGAGTTTTTCCCGGCCAGACGATTTCCTGAGCCGCTGATAGCGCCGTGGCTTCTGCTTTTGCCCAATCGCTAGGATTGTCGATATCCACGCTGAATCGTGAGTCTATCAGTAGAGGCCAAATGGACTCGCCGCTCATGCTTTTCTTTTGCAGAATGCTCTCTGAACGGATGGCATCTATGTGGCCTGTCTGCCAGAAAGTGGTGGGTAATTTCTGTCGCGGAGCATTGTAGGGCTCCCTTAATCCTTTGACCTTCAGCAATGGCTGCATTGAGCCATCTTCCTGCATTTGCCACATTTTGTGCGGGTTTTGCCCGGCAGGAACAACGCCGCGCAAAGAATCAGCATTGGGATGATCGATCAATGTTGAAATGGCTTCGTCTACCAGCCCAATGGGGCGCACAGGAGAGGTGGGCCGCAGTTGAACTACTATTTCGGGATGGTAGCCATCTTCCTCGGCCAGCCAGTTGAGCGAATGCTGAAAAACGGGCAAATCTTCCGTGTCGTCTTGCGCGAATTCAGCAGGACGCATAAATGGAGTTTCAGCGCCATACTCACGCGCAATCGCGGCTATCTCCTCGCTATCTGTAGAAACGATCACTCGGCCCACGCCTTCGGCTTGCACAGCGGCGGCAATGCTGTATGCAAGCAAAGGATGCCCATGAAAGGGCTGAATGTTCTTATTGGCAATACTCTTGGACCCACCGCGAGCCGGGATAAGAGCAAGAATTTCTTTTGTGCTCAAGATATCACCAAGCCGTCCAGCCGCCATCTACCACCAAGTTTGCGCCAGTCATATAACTGGAAGCATCCGAAGCGAGGAAAAGCATGGCCGCATTCATTTCATCTTTATCAGCCATACGGCCGAGGATGGCGCGCGCCGAATAGGCTTTCTGGAACTCATCGTCCTGTGCATTGGCCACTCCACCCGGCGTGAGCGCGTTGACGCGAATATTCTCTTTGCCATAATAGGCTGCCAAGTAGCGTGTGAGGCCAAGGATGCCCGCTTTGGTAACAGAGTAGTCAACCGGTTTAAATTCGGGGGGCTGGCCCTCGCGCCGATAAAGGCGCTGATCGGGACCGACCAGGCCATAGGTGGAACAAATATTGACAATCACGCCTGCGTCCTGCTTCAGCATTTGGCGCACTGCCGCCTGTGATGTAAGAAAAGCCCCACTGAGATTAACCTCCAGGGATTTGTTCCAGGCTTCCAACGGATAGTCTTCAAATGCGGAACTATGTTTGCTTCGTTCTGTTTCGTCAAAACTGGGATTGATCGCGGCGCTGTTTACCAGTATGTCCAGGCTGCCAAAGCTTTCCACAGTTTGGGAAATCGCCTCATTAATAGATACGGACTCTGTCACATCAAGGACCTGAGATTGCGCTTTTCCCCCGGCAATCTTAATGTCTTCGGCGGCTTTTTCAGCCAAGGAGGCATCCAGATCGGCCACCATCACAGATGCGCCTGCTTGTGCAAGCGTTTGGCTAAATTGCCCCCCCAATAGACCAGCGGCGCCAGTAATTAGCGCAGCCCGCCCACTCAAGTCAAAGGATTTGGCTAAAGTAGCCATAATGTGAAAAAGCCTTGTTTAGCGCCCCAGGCCGTTGGCGTTTTCAGGAAGTATCAAGCCTTCTGATTCCAAATGATCGATAATTTTCTGGGCGTTGTCTTTCGGGCTCGATTCGACCGTTTTCAGCAAGATTTCGGGGTTGCGCGGTTCCTCGTAAGGGTCATCTACCCCAGTGAAGCCCTTAATTTCGCCACGTCGCGCTTTAGCGTACAAGCCTTTCACATCGCGCTCCTCACACACTTCGATCGGTGTGTCCACAAAAATCTCGAAGAAACGGTCTTCACCGATCATCTTGCGGCTCTCATTACGCGCAGCCGCATAAGGGCTCACTGCGGCGCATATCACCGCGCCGTGCTGGCGAACCAATTCACCTGCCACAAAGCCGATCCGCATAACATTGGTGTCACGGTCTTCCTGGCTGAAACCGAGGCCCTTAGAAAGATGCGTCCGTACTACATCCCCATCCAACACCGTAGTCTGGCGGCCGCGTTCCATTAATTGCGTGGTGACGATATTTGCGATAGTCGATTTTCCGGACCCGCTAAGGCCGGTAAACCAGAGACAAAAACCCTGCTTGTGCCGCGGCGGATAAACCTCTAACAAAATCTCAGATGTTTCGCGACGCGTAAACCACTCAGGCAGATATTCACCTTTGGCCAGATAATCTTCACGCACCTGTGTCCCCGAAAGATTGAGGATTTTGGCATCTTTAGCCTCCTCGCCCTTTTCCACGTAGCGCTCTTCATCCGCCAAGTAAATCAGCATCTTGAACGGCAGCATCTCTACACCAATCTCTTCGGCGTGTTTAGCTAATAATTCCTGTGCATCATACGGGCCGTAAAAAGGCTTGCCCGTAGCGTCGTTGCCCGGGCCGGCATGATCGCGGCCCACAATGAAATGTGTGGCCCCGTAGTTTCTACGGATGATTGCATGCCAAACTGCCTCTCGCGGGCCAGCCATGCGCATCGCTAAGGGCAATAAACTCAGCTGAGTCCTTTCTTGATCATAATAATTATCCATCAATGCCCGGTAAACGCGCACCCGCGTGTAATGATCCACATCGCCCGGTTTTGTCAGGCCTACTACCGGATGGATAAGCAAACTGCCTTCCACCTGCTGAGCGGCTCTTTTCGTGAGTTCTTCGTGAATGCGATGCATGGGATTGCGCGTCTGAAAGGCGACCACATTGCGGTTGCCCATTTCTTCAAGCGCATCACGAACTTGCTCAGGTGTCTGCCGCAAGCTGACGAAATCGTTGTATATCGGCAGATCGATGACTTGCAACTTGCCCGATATACACACATCTCCCCAGCGAATCATCTCCGAAACGAGCGGATGGCGTGGATCGGTGGTGCCCAACACCTTCTGTGCTTCTTCATCTGGATCCCAATCGTAAATTTCTTCAAGATCCATGATCGCGAAACTATTATTACGCGCATCGCGCAGCACAATTTGCTTCGCACCCTCAGGAATCTCGTCCCGGTCAACGGTTAGCGTGATTGGGATGGGGAACAATGTCCCATCGGCGAGGCGCATGGTGTTAAGCACATTTTGATAATCTGCCTGGCCCATGAAGCGGTCCAGAGGCGAAAATGCACCTGTCGCTAGTAATTCAAGGTCATGCAGCGCGCGTTGGGAAATCTGAACTGAGGGAAGATGGGTTACTGCTTCGAGCAATTTTTCTCTTTCTTCCCCTGTCTTCACCAGATCCACCAATGCGCCGCCGTAGGGCGATATCAGTATTTCTTCATTATTCTTCACTGTGGTCATATTAATCCTCAAAATGTATTCTACCCGTCAAAAAAACAAGGGGCAGGTCAATTCTTGCCTTGCAAAAAACAACCTGCTTCAAAGAGCAGGCCGCTTGAACAACACGGCGCGAATGATACCATGAAGGCATCAAAAATAGAGCTTTCACAGAGCGTACTTAGTAAAATTGTGCATGTGCGTGAATATTGGTCCAATCAGTGGCCCATTCTTGTTTTTCGCCCAGTTTTTGCAGATTCATGGACTGCCAAAGCTATTTCCAGCGCCAATATACCGTCCGCCAATGTGCAGGCAGGTGTCGCCCCCGCCACCACTTCGATAAAATGGCTCATTTGAGACAGGAAGAGGTCATTTCGCTCAAATTCCTCGCTTAGGCTCACAGTTTCCCATTTTTCGCTTTCAGAATGATAAATTTGCACTTGAGTATTGCTGGCATCCCAGCGCAGCATTCCTTTGCTTAGCACAAGCTCCAATGTGTGCGAGGGAGGTTTTTGTAAATAATCAAGATGCACGTTAATTTGAGTTCCTTGAGAGTGCTTCAAGACGATATCGGCACGATCTTCAACCCCAATGTCCAAGGAAGTGCTCAATTGGGTGGCCGCCGAGACTGTCTCCACAGGGCCCAACAACCAGTTCAAATAATCAAAAGGGTGGCTGAGCGTCAGCACAACGCCACCACCCAAATCATCTCGCGCACTGTATCCCTTGCGATAATCTTCCCAGGGATGCCAATCCGGCAAATATTCTCCCCAATGGGCATAACCAAACAATGGCTCGCCCAATTTGCCCAAAGACAGCCATTCAGCAATTTTTTGCAGGCCAGGATGGTAACGAAGTTGAAAGCCAACCAAGACGCGGCTGCCAGATTGGGCGACAGCATCTTGCAGCTCCTCTACATCATCCATACTATGTGAAATTGGCTTTTCGAGTAGAAGGTGGCAGCCGGCTTTGGCCGCGGGAATGGCCACATCCATGTGTAGGGCTGTCGGGTTGGAGATGATCACCGCATCTGGCTTATGTCTAAGCGCAGCATCGATTTCCGTCTCAACGATGAAGCCATCCAGCCCTTTATCCTCCAATTGGCCTTTACCACTCCGAAAGAAGAGAATATCTTCCTGCCCCAAAGCTTTCAGATTTTGAAAGTGGCGGCGGCCAATGGATCCATAGCCAGCAATTAGGAATTTCATGATGAACGCACCTGCAGCCCTCGAGTCGGCAGAAAACTACATTGCTTGTTCATGCCGTCTTTCCCATTCTGGAAAGCAGGTATTCGGCCGTACGCTTCCCGGCGCTGCCATCAATGAAGCTGCATTCGTTTTCGATAAAGGCTTTGCGAGCAGCTATGTCCACTGCCTCATCGTCTAAATAATAATTGAGCGCATCCTCGAGTTCAGCGCTCGTAAAAGCCAATTTGCCAGCTCCCGAATCGCGGAAGCGCGAGTGCGTTGGCCAATCCCCAATTTTGGACAAGGGCAGTGTGAATTTACCCGGCCAGCCAACAGGCGAATCTATGCAGGCGCTCACTACGGGCCTCTGATGTACTGAAGCCTCCACCACCATTGTGGAATACACGGTCACAAAGACATCTGAATGGGCCATCATCGAGGCTTTTTCGGGCATATCTTCGCCTGAGTAATGCCCCAATGATCCTCCCAGAGGTACGGGCTCAACCACGTGCACATGTGCGTACTTTTCGGCCAGCTTGCGAATTTGCTCTCTCTCAGCAGCGAAGCGTTCCACATCCAGAAAGTGATTAGGGTGCAAGCGCACCAGCAGTTGACTGGGCTGAGCGAGCCGATCGTCAGACACTAAGTTAGCCAGAGCCTCTATATTTTGGATATTTGGGGAAAAGGTAATGAAGCTGCTCGCGTAGGAAATTAGCTTCCTTTTGCTATCCAGCTTGTGGACTTTGAAATAGTCCTTTTTGGGAATTAGCCATCGCTCGTTGAAATAGCCATCATAGGATGGAATCCCGCCCACATGCACACGCTCCTTTTCCCAATCAGAGCCACGCATTAATTCTTCTTTTTGGAGTTCGGACCAGCAAGTGATCCAATCGACATCTGCACCGGGTAGGCTGTAACTGCTGCTGTTGTCCCAGCCCACAATCACTGATGCCGTGGGGATTCCACGAGCACTCGCCTGACGCAGGAGATAGCGATCCCAGCGCCAACCCGGTGTGCTGGCAACCACTAATTCGGGCTGGTAGCGTTCGAAAAGATCGCTGTACAGGTCGGGTGTAAAACGCCTCTGCGCGGCGATCAGCAATTGTCTTGCCCCGCGCGAGCGGCGCAGAATGGCGACGAGCAACTGCATGAATGGGAATAAGAGTTTTCGCCTTGAGTGCGCTTCGGCTTTTACCTGCGAAACATAGCTTTCCACCGCCTCGAGATTAATGCGCTTGGATGCCCCAGCCCTGCGCAGAAAATCCAGCCACCACTGCAGCGCATTCGATTGGCTGCGGAAATACTCCTGAGCCTTATCCAATCGCAATCCCTCGATAATAAGGCCGTCTCGCCCAAAGCGCTCACGGATACGTTCAACCAGTGCATCGTCAGTGAGCAGCACCACTTCAACCCCTGCCTCCAGCATGCCGGAGACCACATCGCTTTGCAAAAAATACACAATTGCTAGCCCATGATCGGCAGAGATAAAGATTCGTTTTGTCATTGGAAAAATGGGTTACGAGATCTATTGCCTGTAGAGAATAGAAAATATGCGGTCATAGAGCCTCTGCAAAAGTTTTCGCATCGGGCCCCACTGCCAAAAACCGCCGGAGCCGCTGCCTTTTTCTGCAGCGGGCTCATGCGATCCTTCGAGTGTGTTACCCATGTGCTGGACATGCCAACCTGGCAAGCTTAAACGCAAGTATCCTTTTTCGTTGACCATTTCGTCGAGCAAGCGTACACGCCCCATCGGCCTTTCCGCAGGAATGGGCAGTATTTCCTCTAAAATATCCTTTTTACTCACAAATTGGAAGTGCGCGGCCCCTGCGAAAAAATGCTTGCCCGATTTGCTTATGCGAATTGATTCAGTTTCGCCGTAAAATTTGCGAGCCACTTCCTCTTCATCTCCCAAGCTGCGCGCGTGCCGCCAAAAGTCTTCCCAGGCAAGCATTTGCCCTCTCTCAACTTTTACACCTCGCGCCGATTCGGCCCACACGACAGTGCTGGTGGAATATTTCTCTGGCGAGAGCAAGGGCATCCCGGTGAGCATGCCCACATTTGGGAATGCTGCCAGCCCATCTAAATGCGCTTCCAACCAGCCAGGATGGAAATAGACATCGCTATCCGCATAAGCAATAACTTCGCCGGGTGCCGCCGCCAGGGCCAAGTTCCAGGCTCCCGCCTTACCCAGATTACGCTCTGACAAAAAGAGGAAATCTATATTGCCTGCTTCTTCCTGCTCCAACAAATAGCTACGCGCCTCTGAGCAGCTGCCATTATCAAAAAGCATCAAATCATAATCACCAGCCGTGTTTGCCTTGATGCTGGCGAGGCAGCGTTTGAGCACGTCCAGGCTTTGGGCGTAGTACCCTGCCAGGAAGGGAATATAGTTGATGATCACAATGGTAACTGCAGCGGGGGCTTCAATACTCTCCACCGATTTGACCGGATTTTGTCCAACGCGCATTAGGATCCCCTGCCTTCGATTAAGTTGCGGCGCAGCTTGCGTAAGCGTCGCAGCACCGCCCAACGCCAACCGCTGGCCACGCGTTCATCTGGCTGCACGATTCGTTCCATCCCGCGCACCAAACGCTCCAGGCTGGGGCGCTTGGACCTGATTTCGCCGCCGACGATTTCAAATTTGAGATCCAATAAAGTGTAAATCCTTCGCATGCCGCCAGCCAGTTCAACATTCTCATCTGTTTCGCCAACCCGGTAATGGGCCTGACCTTCGGGTAGATGTGAGTAGTCATGGTTTTGATGTATCACAGTTAGGCTGGCTGTGGCATCTAGCGCCAGCCAATCCTCTTTCATCGCATGATAAATCATCCAATTATCCCAACCGGCGCGGCCGATAGCAAAATCAGGTAAATCCGCATAGAGCTTGCGCGGAAAAATAAAGTAATCGCTGCCACCTGCAGGATGTAATTGCGCGTCAGGCCCCAGGCTTTGGTGCAATTCCGCGGACCACTCTCCCGAAAAATCCATTGGGGCGCTCACATCTAAATCATAGCGCTGGCCCATCAAAACAAAGTTCTCAGCCTGTTGTTCCACGCTCTCAACTACTTTTAACGTTTCCGGCAAAAGCAATATATCCGCATTGATATAAGCCATCAACTCGGCACGGCTCGCTTGGCGCGCCTCCTGAAAGATAGAGCTTACCAGCGGTGTGCCTTCCTTGTTACGGCTCAGCTTGGGCAAATGCACTACTCCCAAATCTTTTGCTGCCCTTGCGATACCCTCCTCATCTCCAAGCAGATAAACCTCAACTGCGTCTCCCAATTGCTTCCAGGATCCGATTGCGTTGCGTTGAATCATGTCGATGTGCGCATCGCTAAAGGCTTTGGGCGCGGTAAATATGGCTAATTGGCTCATTGCCTTGTATCCACATCCAAATGGTTTTTATGGCTGACAGCGGCATTAATCTCGGCCAGGTCTGGGCGCGCTTCGAAAAGGGCCAACACATCCTGCCAGCTAAAACGATCATCCTCGAAGGCAGCAACTACTTCCCGCAACAGAGTGAGATCTTCGGGCGTATCCAGCGTCCAGCGATACTGTCCGTAATCAGGTTGGTGTTTGATGTGCAAAGAGCGGAATCGCTCGGGATTCTCGTAGAAAAAAGGCATCACATGCTCGCGCTGGTGGGGCTGCTTCGCTTCTCTCCAGGCCGTCTCTAGAGCAGCAAATGTGCAAATTTCAACATCCAAGCCGATTGGTATTGTGCGATCATCGGGCAGACGGTTTGCCGCGAAATCCAGCGCAGGATCAGCCCGGAGAAATGTGTGGATATTGTTATCCAACATGTCTGCATCAATCAGTGGGCAATCGCCAGTGATGCGCACGACCACATCTGCTTTTGCGCCAAGCGCAACCTGGTAGTAGCGGTCCAAGACATCCTGAAGGCTCCCGCGAAAACATTCGTATCCGCTCTCCTTGCAGAAGGCGGCTACTTTTTCATCCTCTGATTGGGTTGTTGTGGCTACGACCACCTGATCGATTAGCTTGGCTCGACTTGCACGGCGCACAACCCAATCCAGTGCTGGGCGCCCACCCAGATCGGCCATCACCTTTCCGGGCAGACGCGTGGCGGACATGCGCGCCTGAATAATTGCAACTACGTGAGGATTTGCCATCAATGCTCTCGTTTAATTTTGCCTCATGGCTAGTTCGTAGGCCCGCGAAAGGCCCAATTGATTTTTGGCCCAATCCGCACGAACCTCCGCTTTCTGCCGCGCCCTTTTTTTCATTTCCGGGAAATCTGCATGCTGCTCACTAGCATGTCTGATTGCTGCAGCCAAAGCATCTACATCATCCAATGGAAAGAGCCAGCCATCAACGCCGTCTTCAATCCATTCGCGGTTAGCCGGGATATCAGAGACTAAGGCAGGCAGTCCACTCGCCAACGCTTCCATCAGCGAAACAGAAGAACCATCGCTATACGAGCCGCTCAAATATAGATCAGCTGTCTGATAAAAAGTAGGCAGGTCCTTCTGTGACACCTGCCCAGCAAAATAGACATTCTCCAACACATCTGCTTTGCGAAATATGGATCTGACTGAGCCTCCCAGACTTCCTGTTCCCGGCATCAATAATCGCAGTGAAGGTTCACTTTGGGCCGCTTGAGCGAATGCGCGGGCTACATTTTCTACACCGTATATTGTCTCCCAATTGCGCGTGTGCAAGATCACAAACTTATCTTGCCACTTCAACTTTTTGCGCAGCGCGCTTTTTCTAGTAATGGGCTTAAACTGCTTAAGATCCACGCCCCAGGGAAATGTCACGATGCGGTCCTCATCAAATCCCAGCTCGATTGCACTTTGGGCAACGGCCCCGCAATCGCCTATTAGAGCGTCGGCTTTGCTAAGGGCGTAACGAACGCGCCTGCGCGATAGCGCACTCTTCTTTGCTTCCCAGAGAATATCCGAGCCCCAGGACATTTGCACAAGGGGGCGGAATCCACTGCGCGCGGCCAACACGCTAACAGTATTCAGCGGGCCAGCATGCAGCACATCGGGCTGCACTTCCTCAATCCGCGCACGAAGGGCCTTCACCCACTGCCGCGCCTTCCACCAGGAGAATGGTCTTTCGCCGCCCTCCCAGGACAGTTCTTCAACACCCTTCGGCAAAGGAAGCTCATCGCCGCGCTCAAGACTCAAGAAAAAGGCCTGGTGACCTGCAGCCACTATCGCGCTAAGAAAGCGCTGATCGTGGACGGTGTAACCGCGGCTGCAATAGAGTACTTTCATCCAAGATCAGATTGGCGCAATTCTTTGCCAAAGGGGATATCGGCTAGTGCTTTTTTGCCCCGCACCTTGGGAATATCCCAGGCCATCAGCGCCCCGGGAGTAGCTGGTCGCAGAACTTCCAGCATGTCGTCAGTGAAACTTTCGCCAGCTTTGATGTCTCTGGATGCCCGCAGACAGCGGCGCTGCACAATATAGGTTTCCTGCTCATTCAGGGCAACATTCTTTTCTTCCGAACCCAATGAACGTTCCAAAATGCGCACTTCATCCACCATATCTGCCCAATTTTCTGGATTGAGGGCGAATTTGTGATCGGGCCCCTCGCGCTCGTTGCTGTCTGTAAAGTGGCGCTCAATCACCCTCGCACCCAGGGCCACCGCTCCCACCACGGGCGCGGGGCTTTGCGTGTGATCCGATAATCCCAGAATCGCTTTGGGGAAATTTTGCTGATAGCTTTTGAGCACGTTGAGGTTTAGGTGATCGTAATTGCCCTCATCGGCCGTGTAGTTAGTATTGCACTGGAAGAGCACGATCTGCTCGTTAACTTCGCTAACCAGCGCCATCACCCGTTCCACGTCGCTCATTTCGCTGGCTCCTGTAGCAATCAATATCGGTTTACCAAAGGAGGCCATGCGCAATATAGCCTCCGGCCAGGACATCAATCCGGACCCTGCCTTGTAAGCCGGCACGTAGGGGTCGAGCATATCTATCGCTTCGAAATCGTAGGGCGAAGAGAAAAAATGGATGTCAAATTCTTCGCAAGCGTCTTTCAATGAGGGAGTCCATTCAAAGGGCACCGAGGCATCTTCGTAGACTTCAAAAACGCTTTTCTTCCAGGCCGCCTGGTGGGAAAGCTGATCGTCCATATGTTTGAAGCCGTAGTCTGAAACGATATTAGGCGCGCGGAAATTTTGGAATTTGGCGGCATCCGCCCCAGCTTCTTTCGCAAGACGGATGAGGTTGATGGCGCGCTCCATATCACCGTCATGATTGGCGGCAATATCTGCAATGAAATAAGTGGGATGGTCCGTCCCAATTTTTCGATCCTGGATTGTGATTTCCATTCCGACTCCTAGTTACTGAATCCGATCGCTAAGTGCAGCTTCTGCATTTGCCATCGCTTTCAATTGATCAGGATATCCCTGCTGGCGAAGCTCATACAGTTTCTCAATGCCTGCCTGCACATCGGGTATGTCCGCTCCCAAATCATTCTCGAGTTTCCCCGTGTTCAGTCTTAAGTCAGCCGCACGCGGGGCAACATAATTGAGACTTTCTGCTTCTACTGGCTCGACCATATCTTCAGCAAAACCAAAGCCTTTTGCCAATGCCACACCAAAATCATATTTACTCAATCCGACTGGGCTGACCACATGGTACAGGCCACTCAAATTTACTTCGAGCATGCTCAAAAGAAGCTGGCTAAGATCATTTACCAGCAAGGGGCTAAAATATCGGTCAGTCAATCCGAGCGCAGTTTCGCCCTGTGAAAAGTTATTGTAAAAGAACTCGGCAAGGCTGCGTTGCCCATCCAGCCCCCAACCAAAGAAGTTCACGCGTGCCACAATCGCCTGAGGATAAGCTTCCAAAACTGCGCGCTCGCCATCCAGTTTGCTGTGACCATAAGCATTCAAAGGCTGAGCGGGATCATCCTCGCTGTAATTTCCTTGCTCACCGTCAAAGACAGCATCAGTAGAAATATGCACAAGATCAATGTCTCGCTTGGCGGAATCTCTTGCCAGTCGTCTTGGCAAGTCTACATTCAGCGCCTGGGCCAAACCAGGTTGTTTTTCACACTCGTCCACGTTCGCTAGAGCCACACAGTTAATCAGCCAATCCGGTTTTACCTTGTCCAGGAGAACGGGCAGAGCATCTACTTCCACTAAATCAACAGTCACTGTGTCAAAGGGTGCGCCCTGAATATGTTTTCGATGCAAAGTGCCGACCACTTCATGGTCTGCATTCGCTTCAATCGCCAGGTTAATCCCCAGAAGGCCTGCTGCCCCCAGGACAAGAATTCGGCTCACGCTTAGCTGCCCGCCTGCAGTTCAGCCTTAATCGGAGCAATCATTTCTGCAATGTCAGCTTTCGACATTTTTTCCATGTTTGCGTCGCTGGAATAACGGAATCCCTCTTCAACGGCTTTTCCTTTCTTGTCCCAGGTGTGCACAAACCAGGGCCCCTGAGCAGGTTGGATCACATACATATCATCCAGTTCCAGCGTTGAGCGCGCTTCATCCTCAGAGATCAGCACTTCGTGCAGCTTTTCTCCCGGTCGAATGCCAATCACATCCACTTTGGCATCGGGAGCCACTGTATGCGCTAAATCAATAATTGTGGTGCTGGGTAATTTGGGCACAAAAACCTCTCCACCCTGCATCTGATCAATGCAGCGCAGCACAAAACGAACGCCCTGCTCCAGCGAAAGCCAGAAACGGGTCATGCGTTCATCCGTTATGGTTACTTTGCCCTCATCGCGCTGGCGCAAGAAGACAGGTACCACGCTGCCCCGGCTACCCACCACATTGCCATAGCGCACGCAACTAAAGCGCGCGGCGCGTTCGCCAGAATAGGCGTTGCTTTGCACAGTGAGTTTTTCGGCAGCCAGTTTTGTGGCCCCATATAAATTGACCGGGTTGACCGCTTTATCCGTGCTCAGCGCCAACACTTTGCTCACACCCACTTCGAGCGCGGCATCAATTACATTGCTGGTGCCCAGAATATTGGTTTTTATCGCTTCCATCGGGTTGTATTCACACGCGGGAACCTGTTTGAGCGCCGCAGCGTGTACAACCACATCCACTCCATCCATCGCCCGTCTCAAGCGGGGTAGGTCGCGCACATCGCCTATGAAATAGCGCAAATTTGGCTGATCGAAACCTGCCGCACGCATCTCATGCTGCTTCAATTCATCTCGGCTAAAAACAATAACCTTAGCCGGCTTGTATTCATCCAGCAGAATGCGGATAAAGGCTTTGCCGAAGGAGCCTGTGCCCCCCGTAACCAATACCACTTTATTTTTGTAGTCCATAGTTATCTCCAATAGTGTGCTGCTTCTTTCTAGGTACAATACGAAGCAATTTTATTCGTAGAGAGAAGTCAGTGAAATCTAATCGAAATTTTCAGCTAGCTTTCAAAATCATCCTCGTCCTATTCTTCATTTACGCTGGAGCCTATATCTTTCTTTCCAGCTTTGTTGTTGCTGGCGAGCGCTATTTCGTGCTGAACGACGACGCCATGATCTCTATGCGCTACGCCCACAATCTAGCCCGCGGCCAGGGCCTTGTGTGGAATGCAGGCGAACTCGTGGAGGGCATCAGCAACCCTTTTTGGACCTTCTACATGGCCTTTTGGCATTTGCTGCCCATTGCTGCTTCCAAGATGAGTTTGCCTATCCAAATTACCGGACTGCTTCTGTTGGCCGCTAATTTGTTTATTGTGCGCAAAATTGCCTTTCATGTCACAAAAAACGAATGGATCACTTTGAGCGCAGTCTTCCTGACTGCCTTCTATGAACCGCTCATCAGGTGGGGCTTGCTCGGCATGGAAGTCAGTGCCTTGGTCCTGATCCTCAATATTGCCATTTGGCAAACGCTGCAGGCCAGCGAGAATGGCGAATTCAATCAGCGGCCCTATGTCCTGTTGGGGCTTAGCACTTTCATTCGCGTTGAAATGGTGGTGCCCCTTCTTCTGCTTATGCTGATTAACCTCTATTTCGACGAGGCTCATCGCAGACAACATGTTACTTTCGGCATATCCATAATGATCGCCAGCATCGGGCTGCAAAGCATTCTGCGTTTCATGTATTTCGGCGAATGGCTGCCCAATACCTACTATCTCAAAATCACCGGCATTCCACTTTTTGTGCGAATAGGCAACGGTCTGACCAGCCTGCTCAGCCTGATCTGGAATACGGGTTGGCTGCTTGTGCTTTTGCCTTTCACTATTCTGCTCTTCCGCAGAGACCGAGTAACCACCACTCTGTCTCTCGTTTTTCTCGCTCAGCTTGCTTACAGCGTCTATGTAGGCGGGGATGCCTGGGAACATAAGGGGGGCGCCAACCGCTACATTTCGATTGTCATGCCGCTCTTTTTCATATTGCTTACTTATTCCGTGCATCGCATCATCGGCATGTTGACCGCTGAATTCCAGGGAGGAAAGCTTTCCGTAGAAAAAATAAGGCATGGGCTACTTATCGCCTTCGTGCTGCTTACTCTGATACAGGTCAACAGCACCTTGTCGAATAACCTGTCGATCAGCTGCTGCCCGCCGCGCATCTCGCAAATTACCAGTTCGGGCATCCGCAGCAATATCAATTTTGCCGAATCCCACGAAGACTACGTGCGCACTTCCCTGGCATTGATGAGTTTCACTACTCCCGATGCTTCCATCGCTGTAGTGGCCGCTGGCACTATTCCCTATTTCACTGACCTGCCCGCCATAGACCTGCTGGGAAAGAGCGACGCCTACATCGCCCGCCTGGATAGCCAGCTCCCCAACGGACCTCTTGCCCAGCTCACTAGCTACCGACCGGGACATAGCAAGTGGGATTACAGCTACTCCCTCGGCGACTTGCAGCCCGATATCGTGGTGCAACTCTGGGACGATGCAGACCAGGCTCAAGCTTTCCTCCAGGAATACTCAGTCGTCGAAATAGATGGACTGGCATTCAAGGTAAAAAATGGTTCAGCCAACATCCTCTGGGATAAGGTCACACTAGTTGGCCCATAATTCAGCACCTGCCCCACATTAATTTCAGCTTTATCAATAATCATTTTTGGATCACGACCATCGGATAAAGCCCGCGTTCGCCAAAGAAGCGCGGAAAACGCTCCTCAAGCCAAAATAGCAAGCGCAGCCATTGGCGGCCATACCATTTTTCACGAATGAAGAAGCGCAGCACATTGGTGCTGGCAGTACGCCAAACCTTCACCTGATAATCAAATTTTCCTTCCAATTGCTGATGTAGCCAGGCCGCATCATGTTTGACCACATGCGTGCCGACTTGCTTTTCCAGTGCGCTGCTATTCTTATGCACCTTGCCCTTGCGGCCCTTCATGCGGCTTTTTAATTTGTCCATCCGATCCATAAGCGGGGAGCTGTCCCAGCCATTCACCACGGCAGCCGTCCGCTCGGGTGCAAGCACGCGATGCAGTTCCAAATAGGCAGGTACGTGATCATCCTCTGGCAAATGGTGAATGGTATGCAGCGACACGACCCCGTCAAAGACATCATTGGCAAATGGCAGCTTGGAAACGTCGGAAACCACGAACAAGCCCCTTTCTCCAATTCGTTTGCGCGCAGCCTGCAGCGCGGTGTGTGAAATGTCCGCACAGACGCGCTTTTGATAATTGCGAGAGTATTCCAGGTATTCCGGGTACTGAATGGGCCCGGAACCAGCGTCCAGCAAGTAGCGCCCGCTGTCCGCCAAATAACGGGATACACGCATGTGGCAGCGGTGAATATATTCTTGGACAACAGGCCGCAGATCCTCATAGCGCGCATTCTGATAGACACCATCAGAAATTTCCTGCCAACCTACCTGGTTATAAAATTCGCGCACCTGGCGCTTAACTTCATTGTCTGAATTTGTCATACTTCACGTCTCTGCCAGTCAAAAGCTTCGCCGCATAGATAATCGAAACTGCGCCGGAACTGCTCCTGGCCCTCATCACTATACAGATTTTCTAACGAATAATTCTTCACATCTTCCCAGAAGTGCAGTAGGTGCCAGGGAAATATTTGCGGGTAATCAAAGAAAAAGCGATAAGCATAATGCCAGGCCCGGTTTACTTCGTCCTCATTTGGTCTGCTTTCCTCGAGGTTTGCCAAGCTAGTGTCGAGCCCTTCAAAATATTCTTCCCAGCTTTGTGGGTCTTGAGTGAAGCCCTTACCGCGATAATGCGTCTGCCCCACAACAATTACGGGGAGCCCGCTCATCGCCATCTCCATGCCTACCGTTGTGGTGTACACCAACCCTAAATCGGCCGCCGCAATCAAATCGTAAGTGTTGATCGGATCACCCGCCTTCACGATGCGCATATGCCCAGGAAGCTCTGGCAGGGCTTGTTCAATCAGTTCTGCCACTGAGGGGCCTTCCAAATTCCTCTCTCCCGGATGCACGCGCAGTACAAATTGCACGTCCTCGCGCGTTGCAAAATGTTCTACACTGCGACGTAGCCAGCTGCTCATATCGCCGCTAAAAATGGCCCGCCCCAGTGTAAGGCTGTCGCCAATTACATTGGCAGCCAGAAGCACAATAGGGCGGCCATCTAATGACAATGTCTTGCGCACTTGCTGAGCGCCTTCAGAGGGAACTTCCTGCCAGCGCCGATAGAAATTTTGGAAAAGATCTGCTTGTTGGCGTGTGGAGAAAAGCTCGGTCACCTTCTTGCGTTGACCATCGTCGAGGCTCAATTCGCTACGCGCAGCCCACATCGCTTCGGTATCTTGCAGCATCACGGAGTTATTCTGCGCCAGCCAAATGCGCTCGCGTTGTTCACCAAATTCATAACTCACAACAGGCAGATCCGCTTCTTTAGCTGCGTGGAAGACTGCCCCAAATTCAAGGATCAATCCATTGGGCAGAATGACCACATCCGGCTCTTCCGCTTGGATCCAAGCGAAAGCTGCAGCTGCTGCGGCAGAATTGCGCGCCAGACGCAGTTGATAAAGCTCGCTTTCCTTATCCACATCTTCAACTTGCAGGCTGTATTGCACGTCCATAACGGATATATGCTCAACGGCTTCCATTAATCTGCTTGGCAAAGAAAGAGGATCGGCATCCTGCGAAAATGAAACATGGTTAATCAAATCCGAGGCTGGGCTCAACACGTCAGCAATATATAGTTCTCGTTTGCGCATATCAAATTTATTCAGCGCTTTCTGCCAATTGGCATAGGGCAGAGTCGCCAATGTCACCTCATGGCCCATTCCCCTCAGCGCTAGTGCGCTAAGCGTCGCGTGGCCAACCCAATAATGCAGTGTGGCAAAAATCAGAATCTTTTTGCCCTTAGCCTCTAGCAGAGGAGATTGCCTGCATTGCTCGCACCATTCGGGCAAGGCGTCCCGCAACTCTTCGAGCTTGAAACCGCCTACCGGCTTTCCTTTACCGCGTAAGGCCCAATCCAATTCAGCCGCCAGCGGCATACCGCCTAATATGCGCTTCACTCCAGAAGTTCTTAACATCTTAACTGGAGCGCTCCTCAATATCCCAGTCCAATTGCGGGCGCACGGGTCCCTGGCGCGGTTCCGGCCATTGCATGCCCGGCGCGCCCATTGCATCAACGTTAAACGCCAGGGCGCGTTCATCTTGGAAGAAACGGCGTACGCGATAGGCGCTGGCATTTATGCCCAAAATATACTGACCTTCGTTTAACCAATTGGCTGGGATTTTTGCCCGGCTGTGATAGCGCCCCGCCGGGCGGGTGGCATATCGGTCAAAGAGCTCTGGATTATCCGTGTCAAACGAAGTGAAGACCACTTCGCCGCGAATCGTGCTGAGATAGACACCCACGCGCAAGCCGGCAATCGCTTTATCCAATTGATATTCAATTTCGAGTTCGAGTGGCTCACGCGATTGAACGGTATCGGCCACTTTGCCGCGCGGGTCACGCACGCGTAATGCAATTGGTCGGAATGGTGCTGAGGAATCAGGCACCTCCTCAGCAGACCAGGTCCGCTCGCCGCTCTGCGAAAAGCCAGATGCCATGTAATAATCCACGGCTTCGCGAGTCGGGGCGCTGTGCACCACCTTGCCGCCATCCAAGACGATGGCCTGCTCGGTTAGGCGCAAAATGGCAGACATATTGTGGCTCACAAAGAGCACAGTTCGGCCCGCTTCGGCCACATCGCTCATCTTGCCCAGGCACTTGCGCTGGAATTCCGCATCGCCCACAGCTAACACTTCATCCACCACCAAAATTTCAGGTTCAAGATGAGCGGCCACCGAAAAGGCGAGGCGCAGATACATGCCGCTGGAATAACGCTTTACTGGTGTATCAATAAATTTGGAAACGCCGGCAAATTCTACGATCTCCTCGAATTTCCGCGTGATTTCATTGCGCTTCATGCCCAGCACAGCGCCGTTCAGGTATATATTTTCGCGTCCGCTCAATTCAGGATGGAAGCCGGTACCCACCTCAAGCAGTGAACCCACCCTGCCGGTAATTTCAGCAAGACCTTCACTGGGTTCAGTTACGCGTGCGAGGATTTTCAGCAGGGTGCTCTTACCGGCCCCATTACGTCCGATCACGCCCAGAACCTGCCCCTGTTTCAACTCAAAAGAGACGTCTCGCAAGGCCCAAATTTTTTCCGATCGTGCGGTCAATTCACCGCGCAACATGCGGGCAGGCCAGGTAAAGGCGTCGCTGATCGATTCGCGCAATGTCCGGTAGCGCGATTGGCTCTGAGAGCCAATGCGATATTGCTTGCCCAATCCTTCAACGCGGATAGCTAAATCAGACATGGTCACACCGTATCCGCAAAGGTGCGTTCCATGCGGCGGAAGTAGAAGAGACCGCTCACCAAGAGGGTCACAGCCACCGCCACAGAGATCCATAGCACGTTAGTTGAATAAATTTCAGTGCCCAACAGGGCATTACGGAAACCCTCAATCACCCCAACCATAGGGTTGAGCGCGTACAGCCATTCCAGATTATCTGGCAAGCGATTAAAGACTTCACTGGACAGATAAGCAATCGGCGTAGCCAGCATCCAGAATTGGGTGAGGAAGGGAATCAAATAGCGGATATCTCGGTAATGCACATTCAACGCCGAAAGCCACAATCCAACGCCCAGCGCTGTTGTGAGAGAAAGTATCAAATACAACGGCAACGTCCACAGTGCGGCGGTTGGTGCTATACCGTAATAGATCATCATGGCAATCAAAATGAGGAAGGCAATCGCAAAATCAACCACTCCGCTAAGGATAGAAGATAGCGGCACGATGAGGCGCGGGAAGTAGACTTTTGTAATCATGTTGCGGTTTGAAACCAATGATCGGCCCGCATCACTGATGGCTGTGGAGAACAGGTTCCAGGGAAGCAAAGCAGCATAAGTGAAGACCGGACGCGGGATACCGCCCGAAGAGAGTCCAGCCAGATCGCCGAATAGCACATTGAACACCAGCATCTGCAGAACTGGCTGTAGGATGGCCCAGCCCGCGCCAAGCAAAGTTTGCTTGTAGCGCACTTTGATATCCCGCCAGGTAAGGAAAAAGATCAGCTCGCGGAACAGCCAAAGGTCTCGCAAATTGAGCGCGGCCATTCCGCTTTGCGGCTTGATTACAAATCTACGCGAGGCAAGTTGCGTAGATTCGCTTTCTTGCTTAGCTGCTTCGCTCATGCAGGCACAATCTCCCGATGCTCTCGATACCACTCAATTGTTTTACGCAAACCATTCTCAAAATCTGTACCCGCACGGAAGCCGAAGTAATCTTCAGCCCGGCTCACATCCAACATGCGCCTCGGCTGGCCGTTGGGCTTGCTGGTATCCCAGTCAAACTTTCCCTCAAATCCAGTGAGCCGCCTAATTAGCTCCGCCAGATCTTTGATGCTGATCTCCATGCCGGAACCCAAATTGACGGGTTCCTCGCCATCGTATTTTTCAGCAGCCAGCAATATGCCCTCAGCAGCATCTTCCACATATAAGAATTCACGCGTAGGAGAGCCGTCTCCCCAAAGATTCACTTCAGCATCACCACGCTCCTGCGCTTCGATCAGCTTGCGAATCAGCGCCGGAATAACGTGTGAGGTCTCCAAATCGAAGTTGTCACGCGGTCCATATAAATTAACCGGCAGCAGAAAAATTGCGTTGTAGCCATATTGCTGGCGGTAAGCCTGCGCTTGCACGAGCAGCATCTTCTTTGCCAGACCGTAAGGTGCGTTGGTCACCTCAGGATATCCACCCCATAGATCTTCTTCCTTGAAAGGTACTGGGGTCAAATTCGGGTAGGAGCAAATCGTGCCCAATGCCACGAATTTCTCCACTCCCTGCTCCCAGGCCTTGTGCATCAGCGGCACGCCCATCATCAGGTTGTTGTAGAAAAATTCAGCCGGGCGGGCGCGGTTCACGCCAATGCCACCCGCTAGCGCTGCCACGTGCAGCAAAATATCAGGCTTAGCTTTATCCAGCATCTTGCTAATTTGATCGGGTTGCACCAAATCGTAGTCTCGCTGCCGGGGTACGAAAATATCTTCATCCTTCACTCCCCGCTCTTTGAGTTTATCCACCACAAAAGAGCCCAGGAAGCCGCTCCCGCCGGTAATGGTCACGCGTTTGTTATCCCAAAAATTTGCTTCGCTCATTATTCACCTTTCTTATTGCACAATAAATTGTGCATTTCTAAATCGTTCATTATGCGGATCCTGAATCATTCCACTTTGCAGTGCCTTGAGTAATTGGCGCACGCCATCATCCACAGAGTATTTAGCGGAAAAATTTAATTGCTTGCGAACTTTCTCAAAAGAGGCGGTAATATCGCGCATATCTCCGCCAAAGGTTAGGTCTTTGTAGCGCACCTTGGTTTCAGGTAGACGCTTCAAAATCAGGGCGACAATGTCATCTTTACTGAAATTGCCTGCTTCCGTCCCCAGGTTGTAAATCTCGCCTCTCACCTTCTTTTCGCTGGCTCCCAGGCCTAATAGGATGCCAGCTACAATATCGCGCACGTGCACAAATGAACGCGAATAACCCCGCTGATAAATCAGCAGTTCTCGCTTGCTAAAGGCCTCTAGTACAAATTGATTGACAATCAAGTCAAAGCGGGTTCGTGGTGACAATCCATAAAGGGTAGCAAAACGGAAAATAAGAGGGGCACATTCCGCATCCTTGTTGGCCAGCAGATACTCTTCGGCAGCAATCTTGGTTTCCGCGTAAAGGGACTGTGGGTTAAGGGGTGATTTTTCTGTTACTGGCTCTCCGCCGTCCGATTGTCCATAGTTACTGTACGTCGAAGAAAAAATGAAACGGTTAACCCCCAATTCATTGGCTTGCTCATAAACGTGCTCTGTTGCCTCTACGTTGTAGCGCCGAGCCACTTGCTCACCAACTGCCTGACAAGCAGGGAAGCCCACAATGGCCGCCAAATGAACGACTGCATCCGGGCTATTCTCCGCAGACTTGACAGCTTCTTTTAACGCGCGCGGCTCCCAAACATCTGTTTTTTCAAAGTGAAAATTGGGATGCGGCAGATACGGCAGCAAAGCATCGCCGCCAAAAAGGAGTTTATCCAGAACGGTAACTCGGTGACCGGCACGCAGCAATTCACCCGTGAGCAGTGAGCCAATAAATCCCGCCCCGCCAGTGATCAGCACGTGAGACTTCTTGCGGCCACTCATTTCTTTCCCTCCAAATCCAATTGCACTTTGGGGCCGCGCACGCGCATTACTGGCCCAGCACTATCCCCATTTAGTATGACGATGCCCTGTTCCAGGCAGGTTAATCGACAAATATCCGTGATATCGTCCGCGTTTTCTGTCTGCGTTTCGATGTGAACACCCTCATAGCCCGCCGCGCGCAGCTCATCCAATAACTCCTGCACATGCTTCCGGGTTTTCCGATAAAGTCGCATAGAGCGGTCCACATACTCCACTGCCAAACGAGCACGCAAACTTACCCCCTGGGGAGTAATCAGATAGCGCAGTTTACGCCGCTGGGCGCGCTTCACCTTTACATAGCCCTTGGCAACCAGCCGCTTTAAATGCCAATTGACCGTTCCAACAGCAACATCTAAATTGGCCGCCAGGGAAGCTTGGGTGATATCTGGATCGCTTTCGATATGCTCCAACAGGAGCATATCGCGCGCAGTTTCACTGCTTTCTTTTATCGCCATATGTTTGAATTCTAAAATTCAGTCGTTGAATTATAGCAGGAGAAACGAGAAGGTCAAGTAGCCAGCCAGTCCCATATGGCGTAAAGTGCGGCGCTTGCCAAGCCTAAGCCGATCACTTGATGGAGCTCTACAATCGGCCAGTCAAAGGCTGAGTAGCGCCTTAAATACCAGGGGATGAACCAGGCGATCATCAACAGCGCACCACCAAAAGCTCTTTTCAGCCAGGGATCATCGCTCTTGCGATACTCCACCCAGGCCCAGGCTGCCAACACAAGCTGCACCCCGGCAAAAGCGCTGCGGTAGCGCGGATTGTCCCAGAGATCGCCGCCTCCTCGATATGATGCCACAAGAACAACCACCCAGTTCGAGATAATTAAGGATCCTGGGGTTTTCAATAATTGTCCTTTGCGCAATACCAAATAGGTCGCGTAAATCAGAAGGGCCAGCAGCACCGTCCAACCCAGCGCCCGCCAAACGGCAACAACTCGCCAGATGGGCAGGCCATCAGCGATCAGGGCCGCGGGGAGCAATGGGCGAAAGATTCCGTAAATTAACAGGAAGGGGATTTGACCCCACAGCGGCATGCGCTCAAATTGGCGCGCCACCCAGCCAGAGGCATTGGCGCTCACATAGGCTTGCCATTCAGCGGATTGAACGATCCACAATCCATCTGATCCCGCACTGCGAAAAGTCGCAGCGGCCGCAAGGATTCCAACAAGGATCAAGCCTAGCCAAATTCTCCGATCCCGCAGCAGGGTCCAGCCACCCAATCCCAGATAGGTCAATGTAACAAGCCCCAACAAAGAGAACGCAAACGGCGGAGAGAGTAAAGCAGAAAGTGCCAGCGGTCCAAGGAGTAAGGAATAACTTGTCGCATCCGCTTTTTCTTTCACTCGCAATAAGCCGTAAATTGCGACCATTACCAGACTCACACTGATCGCCTCGCGCATCTGTGAGCTGCCCAATAAGGTCGCCTCAGGGTAAATTGCCAATCCCCAGGCCGCCAATTGCGCAACGCGTAGATCCCAAACTCTTTGCGCAAATGCCCAGGCGAATAGCAAGGCAGAGGCAGAAACAGCTGCCAAAGGCAAAAGAATCAGCAAGGGCAAATGGCTTGGGGCCCCCAGATAGCGATAGATACCCGCGCTTAGGAAGAGCAATCCTCCATATTGGTCAGTGGAGCTTAACCCTCGAAAAGCCTCGGTCAAAGGCAACTCGGACTCTGCCAAATCCCAAGCGGCATGATCGCGGTTATATGCATCTTCCATCACGTAGCCAGCATCTTGCACTGGCGTGTCGTACCCGTATTCTGGGAGCGCTACATACCAGGCAGCTCCAACCGCCAGGCGCAACAGCGCGGCCGCCATTAGCAGGCTGAGCAACCATTTTGGCGGCCCCTCAACCCCGACCATTTTCCAAGCTCCGAAGAGAATTGCAGCTGATAGCGTCAATGCTAAAAGGAAACTTATCCAGCCGCTGCTGCTGCCAAAAGGAGCAGAAATCCAGGCCAGGACGAATGCCAGAACCACAAGGGCCGCAATCAGCACAATGAAGCTATTTCTCTTATCGAACATTAGCAATCAAAATCTCTATCAATCGGCACAAACAGTTCAATAGAAAGCTCGCGGGGGTTATCGATCGATTCGTAATAGTCCAATAGAGGGGCCGTTACCCAATTCACCCAGGCATTATTCTCTTCTACCAGGCTATCTCCAAGGCGATCATCATCCAGATACTTCAGATTTGTGGCAATTTGTTCTGTCAGGATCAGTGAATAGCGTCCGGATTCCAGATCCGCGCGAAATTGCTCAAAATAGGCTTCATCAGAAGCAAGCGCTTCATTCATAACTTTCTTTTTTTCGTATTCGGGCACCAGCGCCAAGTCAGCCAATTGACCAAAGGTGAGCAGTTGACGCTGATCCATTAGCAATATTTCTCCGTGGGGGGATGCGCATGCTACGCGATCCTGAATCCGCTGAAGCTCAAGGGCTGCCCGATCATCACTCATGATGTCTAATGGCTTGCCCGTGAGGAATGGTTGAAAAGCGGGGATGAGCACTATCACTATGAGCAGCCCTTGCACATAGTGATCAGTCTTAACGGCGCTTGTCAACTTCTCAAGAAGCCCCGCATCCCAGGCGAGGGCTGCCAATATGATCAACGTAATTAAGAACATATCCAGATTGTGCAAATCGGTGCCGCCGCCCACTTTTGCACTCGCAATTAATCCCACAGCCAGAAAGGCTCCCAAGGCAACAAGCGTGAAGGCTCCCTGCCATCTTTCTGCTTTCCACATACCTTTCCGACTTGCATAAATAAGCAGCAAAAGCAAGGGGGCTGCTGCCAGAATCAAGGCCAGCAATATCCCAGGTGGAAAGGCTTCATTGGGAAACAGACGATACCAAAGGAAGGGCTGATCCGTTGTTGTGGCTTGCAACCCTTGCAAAGTTTCGACCCCCCCGCTTCCTTGTGGAGTGGGCGTTGTAGCTGACCCAGTGGAACTCTGCCCTCCGCTGGGTATTAGGCCCTGAACAATGCCAAGCAAAATAGGCAAACCCTTGCTCCATAAGCCTGCCACCGCCAAAGCTGTCCCGTTGAGCCAATCCTTCCAGCGCACTGTGCCTCTGATAAGGATTGCATCTCCCAACGTAAGCAACACCGCCCAAATTGCGGGGGCGAATCGCCACGTGAAGCGGCTGACCCCAGCATAGTGTCCAGCGAGGAAGACTAAGGGCAGTGCCAACCATAGCGCTCTGCGCCTGGCCAGTATTATCACTATGGCGCTTAAGACCAATGGCGTGTAAATCGGGCCCTGGTTGAGGAACATCATCGACCATAAACCGAGTAACAACCACTGAAGTCGGCTACTTTTCAAGGGCCTAAAGGCCAGCCAGCCGAGGATTGCATACGGGATTGTGACCAGGAATGCATTCCAAAAGCGCACAACGCTGATTGAAACGTCCGGAATCAAGAATGGCAGTCCCCAAAGCGTTTGCCTTCCCTGGTCAATGAGCGCAGGTATTTTTTGATCCTGCGGAAAGTTATATCGCTCGCGACCGAACAAAACTGAATAATCCCAAATTCGGTTGCCCTCTGACCAATGCAGAGAAAATGGATAATCGCTCACTAAAGCAAATGATTCAGCCAGCACGAACGTACTTCCCAAGATTATCCCTGCCAAGAGCAAAGATCTAATCCCAACCAATTTTTCCTTTTCCTTGTTTAGCAGAACCGCGCCAGATAAAACAACAGCGCTAAAAAGGACTATGCGTGTGGAAAAACTGATAAATAGCGCTCCCCATGCAGACACAAAGACAAAGTAGGCAGAAAACCACGCTAAAAGTGCAAAAAGGATCCATTTAAAGCCACCCAGACTGTTGCGTATTTCAAGCGCCCGTTTCTTGGCTTTTTCCAAGCGCTCAGGGAAATATAGTCCAAGGATTAGAAAGGCAAACAGCCCTATCGCGAAAATTACATAAACAGCTATTGCGATTGCCCACTTTGCCGAAAAGCGCCCAAGCCAATGCCCAGATGCCCAGCCCAATTCGTAAAACTCGCCGCCTGTTTGCACCAGCAAGTAAACAGCAAGAAGGCTGAGAATATGCTTCCACATATTTGTAGGGCTTCGCTTTTCTCTTGTCACGAATGGGCCTCTTGCCAAAGCTGCTGCACTAGCTCATCATATTGGCCGCACATTTTTTCTATGCTGTAATGCGCCTCAGCGTGCGATCTGCCTGCCCGGCCCAGCCTGGCTCGCAACTTTTTATCTCTTGTCAACCGGGCAATGCCTTCTGCAAGGGCGTCTGCGTCATCGGGTGGAACTAGCAGGCCGTGCTGCTCATTATTAATAACGTCAACCACTCCCTCAACCTCTGTAGCTAGAACGGGTATTCCTGATAGCAAGGCCTCCAGCATTGCCAACGAAAGACCTTCCCACAGGGATGGTTGCACAAAAATATCCGAGGCCAGCAAAAGTTCGGCAATATCCTTACGCACTCCCAAAAACCGAATCTGCTCATTAATCCCCAATGCGGCTGCCTCATTTTCCAATGTTTCACCTTGCTTTCCGTCTCCCGCAAATGCGAAGACGGCCATTGGCAACTCCTTAGTAAGTTTCGCAATGGCTTTAAGCAGCACCGTATGCCCCTTCTGAATAGTCAGCCGCCCAACGGTCAGCAAAAGCACTCCGTCTACACCAACTCCCAGCGCCTTGCGCACATCTTCGCGTTCCTGTGCTCCAAGTTTAGATCGTTCCAGAGCCTCTATGCCATTCTCAATTACTTGTATTTTCTCCGGATCTGTCCTTTCCCGTTCAATTGCATAATCGCGCACTTGTGAGGAAACCGCAACCACACTGCTCGTTATTCGGGAATTCATCAGCCATCCATGTACTCGCGCCAGCAGATACGATGACCCCTCTATGTAACCGTGGTGAGTGGCGATCCGCAGCGGCACGCCTGCCAACCAGGCTAGGGGCATTGCCAATACATTGCTGTGCGGTGTAAAGCTCTCAACAACATCAACTTCCCGCCTCATTAGTCGGAACAAGCGCAGCATTCCGCCCATAAGACGAAAGAAATTCCAAATCGGAAAAGCGCCATATCGCCAGCCGTCTAATGAGATTACCGGAAATGCACTTTCCTGCTGCCATTTATTGGAAAGCCCTTGCTTGTCATAAAAGAATACTGCCTGCACCGCATAGCCATGATCGTTAAACCAGCGTGCCTGGGAAAGCAGCACTCTCTGGGCACCAGCAACTTCCATTTGCGAGCCTACAAAGAGGATAGAAAATCGTTTTTTGCTTGATGACATGGGAAAGTCCGACTGCCCGAGTGAACAACAAGGCGTCGGCGCAAATTATAGCTCTTACTAGCGCGTAGCTGGATAGCGTAATCTTCGCAATCGCTCAATCAACCACATACGCAATGGGAAAGGGAGCAAAGACGCAGGGTATGCGATCATCGCACCAAGACTTAGAGGCTCTCGCGCGAGTGCCTTCAGAGAATATTTCCTGACTAATTTCATTTGCTCACGGGGGCCCTGGCCCAGCAGATTATGGGCCACATTCGTATACATCCGCGCCCAAGCCCTTCTCTTAAATTCAGGAGACAGACTCTCATCGTCTTGAAACGCTTGCTCAAGGACCACAGCGAAACCCCTTGCTCCCTCTCTCTTATCACTGGACATACTCGAATCGTGCGCCCTGATCCTTACCAATGATTCGGGAATCATATGGAATGGGAAATGTCTGGCTACCCGCCTCCACAGATCTAAATCTTCTCCCCAGCGCAAAGACTCGTTAAATGGGCCAACTTTTTCGATTACCCCGCTCCTCAACATCACGGAGGCCACAGCCATCAGAACCGACCACTGCGTCAGAATTTCCGGGTAAATTTTCCCCTCAAACCAAGATGTGTCCCGCACGCCGAGATCTGCTGATTCCTCACTAAATTTTGTAAACCAACATTGCAGTACTTGCGCGTCGGGATGCTTATCAAAATAAGCTACTTGTTTCTCTAGCTTCTCGGGCAGATAGAGATCGTCAGAATCAAGGAAGCTGATCAGCGACCCATTGGCAAGCCTAATTCCGTGGTTACGCGCGGCTGGCAGCCCCAAATTCTCCTGATACGCGTATGTCAGTAGCCCTTCCTCGACCAATGGCGAAAGCAATTCGCGCGTGTTATCCACTGAACCATCATCAATCACAATAAGTTCGAAATTCTTATAGGTCTGTCCCAAAACACTGTGAATGGATTCCAAAACCAAATCGGCTCTATTAAAAGTAGGCAAAATAATGCTAACGAGGGGGGTTTTTTCACTCACTGTTTAGATATCTCTTCTCGTAATTTTTTCTGCAATCTGTGTACCGCTTCCAAGAGACCCAGCTTGCGAATAATTGTGCGCAGCTGATTGCGAAAGAAACCAACAACCCATAAGGGTTTACGCATTCTTCTGTAGCGGACTAAATTAGGTAAGTAGTTCGTAAGCGCAATCCATTTTCCATCCACCAATATATTGTCGATATCAAAATTAGCCTTTACGCCTATCCCATCATTGCGTATGTTGTCGTATGCCCCATAGCGCATAAAAATCAGTTCGGCTTCGATGGACGGAAATTTAGTCCGCGTACTTAATCCTAAACCCTCATTGGTGAAGTAGCCTAGCAATGCATTAATGCGCCCCATTTGCAAGCCCCGCATCGCGATCCTCACCGACATGTCAAAATCCGGTCCGATAGCTAATTGTTCGTCAAAACGACCCACTTCTGCGTGCAGGTCTTCCCGAAAGACCAGGAAGGCTCCCCCATGCGGGATAGCGCGTCGAAACAAAGGCAAGGAATACCGGGGGGTGTGAATGTACCTGCCATCTTCATCGCCGTAGTTGAGTACTTTAACAAAATCGCCATAGGCAAGAGCCCATTCCGGATGCTCATCAAGCGCCTGTACTTGCTCCAATAAAGAGTCTGGTCTGCGGCGGTCATCCACATTCCATATCGCCACATAGCTGGTTTTTGCTTCCCGCCATGCGCGGTTCCAAGAAGCGCTTAGCAATTCAACTTTTTCAACGTGAAGAAGCTTTACCTGCTGGGGGTATTTCTCGCTAAAATCCCTGATAGTCTCAAGCTCTTCCCTTGAGCCTTCATTTAGCACAAGTATTAGCTCACTTTCGGCAAATATGGATTGCTCACTTACGTGTTTAAGGAATTTTGAAAGGTATTTCTCAGATCGGTAAAGTGATGTGAGAATACTAAGCTTGGCTTCGAAATCCATTGCTTGTCGACTCAACGATATCGCGTCAATCCCGCCAAACTCGACGGATCGCTTCGAAACTATCGAGAATATCGAATGCAGTCAACACGAAATCTCCCACTGTCCAGTTAGCAGCCCGCTTGTGCCCACGCGAAACCAATCTGCTGCGCACTTTCGTGCTCCCAGACAGTTTTGCAATTGAAGCGGCTATATCTTCTGGGCTGGCAGGGTCAACCAACATGGCCGCGCTTCCGAGTTGCTCATCAGCTCCGATCACATCACTAGCAATTACTGGGCAACCCAGTGCCATCGCTTCAAGCGGAGGCAAATTCTCAGGACCAAAGAAGGTGACATAAGTGAGTGCAAGTGCGTGTTTGTATAACGCGATCATTTCACTTTGTTCCACAAACCCCAGGATTTGTACCTGCTCCTCCAATCCCAGCGCCTTGATCTGTTCTTCAATGTAAGGCCTGTTTCCAAAATCCGAGCCCACGAAAACAAGCGGAACCACCAGCTTATGCTTGTCCTTCAAAGTTTTTAGGGCAAGAAGTAAGGTCATGTGATTTTTATGCGCCCAAAATTGTGCCGGGTAAAACAGGTAGCCTGAAGTAAAACTTAGCTGTTTCGGCAAAGCCTCATCCAT